>OBID01000237.1_pt1 | contig 24474 bp, 18 predicted proteins | sample 1519781 | NCBI WGS metagenome assembly OBID01 (sample SAMEA3991478, study PRJEB22521) | metagenome | biome: anthropogenic terrestrial biome; feature: sewage plant; material: sludge | place: Sweden | collected 2012-09-26 | reverse complement strand
GCGATGGAGGCAGCGGATCAGCTGAGTCGTGACGGGCTCGATGTCGAGGTGATCGACCCGCGCACGCTCAAGCCCTTGGACCTCGACACGATAGTCACCTCGGTCAAAAAGACCGGGCGCCTGGTGATCGTCGAGGAAGGTTGGCGCTTTTGCGGACTGGGCGCGCAGATTGCCGACAGCATCTACACGGCGGCGTTCGATTACCTGGACGGCCCCATCGTTCGCGTGACCGGCGAGGAGGTGCCGATGCCGTATAGCCGTCCGCTGGAAGATGCCGCCATTCCAGATGTGCCGCGTGTGGTCGCTGCCGTCAAATCAGTCTGTGGTGCAGCATGAGAAGCGGTCGCCGTCTGATTCGAGCCGGTGTACGAAGATGGTCCGCATCCTGGAGGAGGATCCATGGCTAGTCGCGTCGTCATGCCCAAACTGACGGATACGATGGAAGAGGGAGTGCTGCTGGCCTGGAAGAAGCGCGAAGGTGATCAGGTGCATGCGGGCGAAGTGATCGCGGAGATCGAAACCGACAAAGCCGTCATGGATCTGGAAGCCTTTGCTCCCGGCATCCTGCGCAAGATTCTCGTGCGAGATGGGGAAACGGTGCAATCCGGCACGTTGATCGCGGTCATCGCCGAGTCTGATGAAGACATTGCCTCGGCCTTGTCAGACGGTGTGACGGCGGCGCCGTCGATCGGCAATGGTGCCAAAACCGGCGCCGCGCCGGGAGTGGCCCCTGCCCCAACTGCAGCGGCGCGTCCGGAGGGTGCGCGTCCATTCGCCTCTCCGCGAGCGAAAGCCCTGGCTTCTGAACGGGGCATCGATCTTTCCGCCCTTACGGGCAGCGGTCCTGGCGGGCGAATTGTCGAAGAGGATGTGATGCAGGCGACCGCTCAGCCTGCGCAGGCATTGCCTGCCGGAACGGATCAGCCGTTGAGCCAGATGCGAAAAGCCATCGCCAGGGCGACGGTGCAGAGCAAGGCGCCGGTCCCCCATTTTTATCTGACCGTCGAAATCGACATGGAGCAGGCGGAGCGGGTCCGCGATCAATTCAAGCAGAGTCGTCAGACCCATCCGTCCATCACCGATTTGCTCATCAAAGCATCGGCGCTGGCGTTGTGTCGGCACCCGGAGATCAACGTCTCCTTTGCCGGCGACGCGATCAGACGGTTCGAGCAGATTGATATCGGGGTAGCCGTCGGCATGGAGGATGGTTTGATTACGCCGGTGGTTCGAGACTGCGGGGCGAAAACGCTGGCCGAGATTTCGGTAGAAGCCAAGTCGCTGATCGAACGGGCCAGGCAGAAGCGCCTGCAGCCGAACGAATATACGGGAGCGACCTTTGCCATCTCGAATCTGGGCATGTTCGACGTAGACAACTTCATTGCCCTGCTCATGCCGCCGCAGGCTGCTTCGATCGCCGTGGGTGCGATTCGGGATGCACCGGTCGTGACCAAGGGGATTGTGACGGCCGGGCGGCGGATGAAGGTCACGCTGTCGTGCGATCATCGGGCGTTGGATGGATTGATGGGGGCGCAGTTTCTAAAAGAGTTCAAACGTGTGTTGGAACATCCGCAGGAACTGGTGGCTCCGGTGGTAAAACCATGAGCTTCATTCACATCGACCCTCGGCCGACTGCTGAAGAAAATCAGCCATCAGCCGTTAGCCCTCAGCCTTCGGCTGCTCAGCCACGCCGGCTGCCGCCCTGGTTCAAGGTCAAGCTTCAGACCGGTCCGGATTATCACGACATTCGCAAGACCATGGACCGGCTCAACCTCCACACGATTTGTGAAGAGGCGCGTTGTCCGAACATGTGGGAATGTTGGAACGCCCGCACGGCGACCTTTCTGATCCTCGGCGACATCTGCACGAGGCGTTGTCACTACTGCTCGGTCGCTACCGGTCGGCCGCATGAAGTGGATCGCGAGGAACCGTTGCGCGTGGCGGAGGCGGTCCAGGCCCTCAACTTGAGACATGCCGTGATTACGTCGGTGAATCGCGATGAACTGGACGATGGCGGCGCCTCCGTGTTTGCCGAAACCATCCGCCACATCCGGCGATTGATTCCCAGTTGCACGATCGAAGTGCTCATTCCGGACTTTGAGGGGAACGAAGCGGCGCTGGCCCTTGTCGCAGTTGAGAAGCCGGACATTCTGAATCACAATATCGAAACGGTGCGGCGATTGTTTCCGTCGATCCGGCCGCAGGGGAAATATCAGCGGTCGATTGAATTGCTGGACCGGGCCAAGCAGATGGGCATGACAACCAAGTCGGGATTAATCGTCGGCATGGGCGAAACGACGGATGAGGCGCGCGAAGTCATGCGTGATCTGCGTTCGGTTGAATGCGACATCATGACCATCGGCCAGTACCTGCAACCGACGAAGGAACATCTCTCCGTGGCGCGTTTCTACCACCCCGACGAATTCGCCGTGCTGAAAGAGGAAGGCCTCGCCCTCGGTTTTCGTCACGTCGAATCGGGACCGCTGGTTCGTAGTTCCTACCATGCGGAACAACAAGTGGCAGGATGTTGAAAATGGCCTCCGCCGTCGTCCTCGCATAGCTCAAGGCCTCAACGTACGACTTACTTGTACGCCTGGCCTTTCGTTCGTTGCAGCCTAGCCGGGCGACCGTTTTGAACATCCTGCCCAGTGCCAAGCATCCACTCATACGCCATTCGCTAGAAGCCATAGGCTCTTAGCAAAGCCGCTTGCCTACTCATAATGCAGCGCGTCGATGGGATTCATCCGCGAGGCTTTGTTGGCCGGATAGAGGCCGAAGAAGATGCCCACGGCGAGAGAGAAGAGGAAGGCCACGGCCACTGCTTGCGACGAGATGATCGTGGGCCAGCCGATGAGGCGAGTGAGGAGCCGCGCGCCGGCGATCCCGAATATTACCCCGGCCACCCCGCCGATCGCCGTAAGGATGATCGCCTCAACCAGAAACTGCAGCAGAATGTGGGCGCGTTTGGCGCCGACGGCCATGCGGATGCCGATCTCCCTGGTGCGTTCCGTCACTGAGACCAGCAAAATATTCATGATTCCAATGCCGCCGACCACAAGCGAAATGGAAGCGATGCTGAGCAGCATCACCATCATGGTCCGGCTGGCTCCGGCCACGGTCTTGGCGACATCCTCCATGGTGCGGATCGTAAAGTCGTTCTCTTCGGCCGGGTGAATCCGGTGTCGTGCACGCAAGAGCTCTTTAATCTCCTCCACGGCAGCCGGGATGCTGTAGCGGTGCTGGGTGGCGACCATGATGATGCCGACGGTTCCGAGGAACTTTGTTCCGAGGACTTTTCGCTCTGCGGTCGTGAACGGCAGGACGACGATGTCGTCCTGGTCCTGTCCGGAGAGGGATTGGCCCTTGGAGGAAAGAATGCCGATCACACGCAGCGGCACATTCTTGACCCGGATCTGCGCCCCGATGACTTCTTCCCCGCGTTCGAATAGGTTGTCCGCGACGGTTTTCCCGAGCACCACGACTTTGGCGGCGGCGTCCTCATCTGCCTGCGTGAAGAAATTGCCGTCGGCTACCGGCCAGTTGCGAAGATCCGGGAAGGCGGTGGTGGTGCCGAGCGCGATGGTGTTCCAATTTTTATGTTCGTGGACCACTTGGAGGACCGATCGAGAGGCATAGGTGACGAGGCTGATATCGCCGATGCGTTTTTCGATGTCGCGCGCATCGTCCACGGTGAGGGTCGAGACCGAGCCGAGTCCGCCGCGGACGCCGCCCGTCGTGGTGGCGCCGGGGATGATAATGAGCACATTGGTACCGAGGCTGGCGATTTCACGCTGGACCGAGGCGGTCGCGCCCTGCCCGAGACTCACCATGCCGACGACGGCGCCGACGCCGATGACAATGCCGAGCATGGTCAATCCTGCGCGTAGCGGATTACGCCGCAGCACACGCAGGGCGGATTGAATGGTCAGCCAGAGAAAACTCATGAAATGCTCGTCACCGCATTTTCGGCCCGAACTCAAAGCCAGGCGGGAGTTTTTCTTGGGAATTGTCTTCCGCCGACGCAATCCCCACGATGGCGGCATCGCCCTCGCGCGCCTCGCCGGTCGTAATTTCTGTGAACAGCGAGTCGGCAATACCTGTGCTGATCGGTGCCGCCCGCACACGACCTGTTGGCTCCAGCACCCAAAGCTGCGCCGTTTTGCGATCCACCGGCACGCCGGGCATACGAAATCGTAAGGCCGCGTTGGGGGCGCGGAGCGCATCTTCGTTGCGCGCCGTCACGATGGTGATGTTGGCCGTCATGCCGGGTTTGAGTTTGAGCTCGGGGTTTTCGACGGAGATGATCACGTCGTAGGTGACCACATTCTGGATGCTGACCGGAGCGTTCCGGACCTGCGTCACGACCCCGTGAAAAAACTCACGCGGGTACGCATCCACTCGAAAGTCGGCTGAGGTGCCCTCGCTGACGCCGCCGATATCCGATTCGCTGACATTGGCGATGACCTGCATGCGGGTGAGGTCCTGGGCGATCACGAAGAGGGTCGGGGTTTGAAAGCTGGCGACGACAGTCTGCCCTTCCTCCACGTTACGGGAGACGACGGTGCCGTTGACTGGCGAAATAATGGTGGTGTAACCCAGGTCCAATTCCGCAGACGACAGGGTGGCCTTGGCTTGGTCAACCTGTGCCTGAGACAGATCCACCTGTGCTTCGGCATCGCGATAGTTGGTTCTCGACAGATCCAGATCCGACTGGGCGACGAATTGTTGCTCCCGCAACGCAGCCATGCGATCGAGTTCGAGTGTTCTCTGTGCGAGCATGTTCCGGGCTTTGGCTAATGTGGCTTTGGCGCTTTTGAGTGCGGCTTTGGCCTGGCTGACCTTGGCTTGATAGGGTTTCTGGTCGATGGAGGCGAGGACCTGGCCTTCCCGCACGATGGAGTTAAAGTCGGCGTAAAGTTTCGCGATCTTTCCGGAGACCTGACTGCCGACCTGCACGGAGATGACGGGGCTCACGGCTCCCGTGGCTGTGACCAGTGAGGTGATCGGGCCACGATCGACGGGGAGGGTCTTATAGTGACCGGCAACCGGGTCATTGGACCACCAATGCCACAATCCGAGAGCCAGGATCGCCAGAAGCCCCACCGCCGCGAGTAGAAGCGGTATCCGTCGCTTTCTGCCAGGAAGGGGGCCGGCGCCGACTCTGACAGGCACCTGAGCATGGCCCTGACCTTGCACTACCGGAACGGGAGCCAGCACGACCGGTGCCGGACGGGTGGTCGGCCGCGGATCCTGTTTCGAGTGATCTGACTCCATAGACGACCTCCCGTCTCGCCAGGGAAGACGCAAGAGAAGTGCCGTTGCGGGATGAGTGTACAACCCGATGAAGTGGCGTGCTCACCTCATAGGCTTGGCGGCTCGAAGAATGGTCCGCGAGTGACGTTGGGGCATTTCGCGACAGCAGGCGGCAATGACCTGCGGCAGGACGCCCCTTGACCGCCCGGGAGTAAGCCGATTAGGCTGTGCGCGCACTCGCTAGAGAACTGGTCCGATGAGAGGAGCACGTGAGGGAGCTGTATGACTGAGGAATGGGGCGCGGTCCTGGTGGTCGACGATGATGCCGACATGCGCAGCCTGCTGTGCGATGTCTTGCAGGGTCGCGGGCATCAATGCACGGGTGTCGGCAGTGGTGACGACGCGCTTCAGCGGCTGAGTGAGGAAGACTATGCCGTGGTCCTGACCGACCTTCGCATGAAAGGCATGTTGGGCACGGAGCTGTTGGCGGAGGTGAAACACCGGTATCCCGATATCGGCGTGATCCTGATGACGGCCTTCGGATCTGTGGAGACGGCGGTCGAGGCGATCCGGCATGGCGCCAGCGACTATCTGACCAAACCGGTCAAAACCGAGGAACTGGTGCGGGTGGTCGAGCGCGCGATTCGGGAGGCGGCGCTCCGGCGCGAAGTCAGCCGGCTACGGAAAGAGGTGCACAAGGAGTACAGCTTTCATCAGATTCTCGGCAAGAGCAAACCGATGCAGGCGGTCTTCGATCTGATTCGACGCGTGGCCGACAGTCCCACCAACGTGTTGATCACGGGAGAGAGCGGAACGGGAAAAGAACTGGTCGCCAAGGCCATTCATTACAACAGCGACCGGCGGGATGCGCCGTTTGTTCCGGTGAACTGCGCCGCGATCCCGGAACAATTGCTGGAAAGTGAACTCTTCGGGCACATGCGCGGCTCGTTTACAGACGCCAAAATGGACAAGCGCGGACTCTTTGAAGAGGCACAAAAAGGCACGTTGTTTCTGGATGAAATCAGCGAACTTCCGCTCATGCTCCAGGCCAAACTCCTGCGCGCAATTCAGGAACGGGAAATCCGTCGCGTGGGGGCGACCAAATCTATTCCCGTGGACGTGCGTATCATCGCCGCCACAAACTTGAACCTTTCCGAAGAAGTGAAGAATAAGCGATTCCGCGAAGATTTTTACTATCGCCTCAATGTGATCGAGTTGCGTCTTCCCCCGCTACGGGAACGTCGGGAGGATATTCCGATTCTGGTGGATGCCTTTCTAAAGAAGTGCGCCGACAGCAGGGGCAAGCAGGTCAAGGGCCTCAGCGAATCCGCCCTTGCCATGCTGGCCGACTATGCCTGGCCGGGGAATGTGCGGGAGTTGGAGAACGTCATTGAGCGGGCTGTCACGCTGAGCCATGGGGACATGATCGGCGCGGACGATTTGCCGGTGCAGGTGCAAGGCTCCAGAGGCGATCGCCGGATTCTCGATGAAGCCGCAGAACGCACCCTGCCACTGCACGAAGTGGAAAAAGAGTACATCGTGAAAATTTTGGAAAAGACGGGTGGCAACAAGTATCAGGCCGCGCACGTCCTGGGTATCGATCGGAAGACCCTGTATCGGAAGCTTGCCGAAATCGAAGGCAAACCACACTCAGACGCGTAGATTCACCGTTTCACCCTCGCGCTGGGAGCCATCGGCGTGCAGCCCCTTCATCAGAAATCCCCGCTGTTCGAATCCGGCCTTCCATTGTTGTTGACGGTCGGGATCTTTGTCCTGGATCTGTCGGCGCCTGCCGGGATCGACCTGTGGCTGCTCTATGCGGTTCCGTTCACTCTGATCGCGGTGTCCTCACTCGGGCAGATTCCCCGCTATTTTCTAGGGCTGGTGGCGTTGCTGGTGCTCATCGGCCCTGTTGTATCCTCCGCCGGACCCCTGCCGCGCTCCATCGGCCTCAATCGTCTACTGGGCCTCGGGATCCTGGGGGCCGTGGCTGCGCTGGTTGCCCGCCGTCGGTCTTCTTCTGCGAGTCCGGATGCGAGCACAAGCTTGTCGTCCCGGGCGTTCACGACGGCGCGGGTTGAGCGGCATCAACCAGAGGCAGGCGAGGTTTCGGATGCGGAAGCGCGGGCCCGGGCTGAATCGGCGGTGGTCGGTGCGGTGACCGGACAACGTCGCGCCGAAGCAGAACTGCATCAGGACAAGCTCCGTTTCGAAGGCATCGTGCACTCGGCGATGGACGCGATCATTACCGTCGACGAAGCGCACAAAATCGTGCTGTTCAATCAGGCGGCCGAAAAGATGTTTCAGTGGGGCGCCGAGGAAGTGCTGGGGCGGCCTCTGGATCGACTGCTTCCCGAGCGTTTCCGTAGCACCCACCATGAGCATATCCGGGAGTTCGGCCGTTCCGGCATCACGACGCGCCAAATGGGTGCGCTGGGCATGGTGATGGGGGTGCGGGCCAACGGAGAGGAATTCCCGATCGAGGCCGCGATCTCGCAGATCGGTGTGGAAGGGAGGCGGTATTACACCGTCATCCTCCGCGACATTACGGAACGCCGGCGGCTCGAGCAGGAATTAGCGGAACGCGAGGCCCTGTTGCGGGCGATTATTGAGACCGAACCCGAATGTGTAAAGGTGCTTGATCTGGACGGCAGCGTTCGAACCATCAACGCCGCAGGGCTGGCCATGATCGAAGCAACGAGTAGTGCGGACATCGTCGGGCGGGATGTGTGCCACCTGGCCACGGCCGAGTTTCGGTCGGTCTACCGTGACCTGATCGGCAAGGCCGGGCGGGGGGAAGCGGGGCGACTGGAGTTTCAGATGGTCGGTCTCCTGGGGACTCCCCGATGGCTGGATACGCATGTGGTGCCGCTGCGATCAGCCGATGGCACCATTACGGCGGTCTTGGGTGTGACGCGCGATGTGACCGAGTGGAAAAAAACCGAGGCGCTGCTGCGCCAAAGCGAAGACCGGTATCGCCGGCTCCTGGCCGTCTTGCCCGATGCCATCCTGGTCAATCGCGAGAACCGGATCTTTTTCGCCAATGAACAAGGGGTGCGTTTGTTCGGGGCCCGATCGGCCGAGGAGATTCTCGGCAAGTCGCTGTATGACCTGGCGCATCCCGACTATCACGAGATGATCGATGCGCGGATCCGGCATCTTCTGGGGCCCGGGAACACGGTGCCCGAGGTCGAGGAAAAGATCGTGCGCTTGGACGGGATGAGTGTGGACGTGGCTGTCAGGGCTGCGCGGTTTCAGGATGAGGAGGGGTTCGGCATCCTGGTCGTCCTGCGGGACATTTCGCTTCGAAAAGCCGCCGAGCAGAAGTTGCGGGAGAGCGAAGAGCGGCTTCAAAGTTTATTGGGAGCGATGGAGGATGTCATCTGGTCGTCGTCGCTGGATCTATCCACGATGTTTTATGTCAGTCCGTCCGTGATGGAGATCTATGGCCGGCCGCCCGACGCGTTTTTAGCCAGGCCTTCGTTATGGCTGGAGGCCGTTCATCCCGACGATTGCGTGATTGCGGAACAGGCGCGACAGGCCCTCTCGACAATGGGGGAGTTCGATGTGGAGTATCGCATCGTCAGGCTCGACGGCGATCTGCGTTGGCTACACGACCGCGGGCGGGTCATCAAGGATGCCAAAGGCCGTCCGTTGCGCATCGACGGCATTGCCAGCGACATCACGGAGCGGAAGCGGTTGCAGGCGCAACTTCGCCGGACGGAGCGCGTGGCCGAACTGGGAACGGTGGCGTCCGGCATGGCGCATGAGATCGGCACACCCATGAACGTCATTCTGGGCCGGGCCGAATATCTGATGGAGCGCACGAAGGAGGAGCCGGTCAGGAAGGGGCTCCAAACCATCGTCAGTCAGGTCGAACGAATTACGCGGGTGATGAATCAGTTGCTGGCGTTTGCCCGGCGACGTCCGGTCGAACACCGTGCCTTGGACTTGCGCCAGACCATCGAGGACAACCTGGAAATTTTCCAGGAACGCCTGTCGCAAAGTAACATCAGCGTGGAAACCTCCTTTGCCGACGCCTGCCCCTTGGTGCATGCCGATTCCGATCAGATGAGTCAGGTCTTGATCAACCTGGTGATGAATGCGATCCATGCGATGCCCGGGGGAGGGGTTTTGAAGCTGTCACTGGCGCCGGACCGTGGCATGGTCCGGTTGACGGTGGCGGATACCGGCCACGGGATGCCCCGGGACGTGATCGCCAAGGTGTTCGACCCGTTTTTCACCACCAAGGAGTTCGGGAAGGGAACCGGGTTAGGTTTGACTGTGGTGAAGGGCATCATTGAGGAACACAGCGGAACGATTGAGGTGGAGAGTGAGCCTGAGCGGGGGACGACCTTCACCATTTGCCTGCCGATAGACAAGAGCTGATAGCGTATTGCATGTAGCTTATGGCAGGGATTGAACAGTCTTTGGGAATGGTCGGCCTCTTTTCTTCGCTCGTGCCATACGCCATCGGCAATTCGCCATAAGCTCTACTCGTCCCGTTGTGGCGCTTCGGGACAGGGCTTTTTCAGAGGGTGGGGTCTTTCTCGCCAGAGGCCGGTTCATGCACCTACTGTTTGGAGAAACCTTCGGGGCTAGTTATCCATTGAATACAATCAGTTGCTCGCTTTCACGCGCCGACGTGAGTGGCACATGGTTTGCGTTGTGTTGTCCCCATGGTGACCTATTCCGAGGGCTCGAACGTGGAAAGTCGAACACCAGCGGTATTACTGGTGGTGGAAGACGACAAGGATATGCGGAGCTTGCTCTGCGACGAGTTGTGGGGAGAGGGATACCAATTGCGCGAGGCCAGCAACGGGGAAGAGGGGCTGGCGGCGGTCATGCGAGCGGCTCCCGATCTGATCGTGACCGACTTGAAAATGCCGGCCGGCGGTTTCGACTATGTCCATCGATTGAGGAGCTGTGTGCCCGGTTGTCCGATTATCGTCATGACCGCCTTTGGCGATGCCCAGACCAAGGACGAGGCGATGAAAAACGGCGCGACGGCCTACTTCGACAAGCCGGTCAGGCTGTCGGAACTGAAGGCGACGGTCAAGCAACTCCTGCAACATCCAGGAAGCCGGTCCGAGGATGGACTGCTGCACTGAACATTGGCAGTGGATACGTGTTTTCGCGAGGTCTCCCCCAAGGGGGGAGGGTTGTCTTCGTGATCGTGGCTGTAGTACTAATAGGGCCTTCATAAAAATCAGAAAGGCCCCGCTTGGTTCGTATAGAAACGAGGAGTGATGAGATGGCCGGATCTCACTCACAGGGAACACCCTTTTCCCCCTTTACCGATCCGATTCTGGCCGCTCGGTTGGAAGCTCTGAAGCTCTTGGCCGACGGGCTGACCGACCGCGTGGCGGTGATGGATCGGGATCTCAATGTGGTCTATGCCAATGACGCCGCTTGGGCGAAGTCGGGGAATCCCTCTGCGGTCGCCAAGCCGGCCAAGTGTTATCAGGCTTTCGTTCACATGACAGACCCTTGCGGGACCTGTCCTGCTGAGTCGGTCTTTAAGACGGGGGAAGTGCTCACGGTCTCCTGCAACGCGTCGGGCGATGGGACTGCCTGCGGTATGCACCAGGCGTTTCCGCTCGTCTCGTCGGCAGGAGAGGTGGCCTCGATCCTCGTGCTCTTTCACAAGCGGCCGGAGCCGCTCAGCATTCCAGCGTCGCTGCCGCAGCAAAGGCTCGGTCGATCGCGCCCGGAACGGACCGAATCGAGATTGGGCGATCTGGTCGGCGCGAGTCCGGCCATGAATCAGCTGTTTGAAATGATCCGGTTGGTGGCCGACAGTTCAGCCACGGTGTTGATCCAGGGTGAAAGCGGCACGGGAAAGGAACTCGTGGCCCGGACCATTCACCAGACGAGCTATCGTCGCGACAAGCCTTTTGTGGTGGTCGATTGCGGGGCGCTCCCGGAAACGTTGCTGGAGAGTGAACTGTTCGGCCATGTCAAAGGAGCGTTTACCGGAGCAGCCGGGGCCAAGTCCGGGCTGTTTGAAGAGGCCGACGGGGGCACGATCTTTCTGGATGAGATAGCCGATACGTCTCCAACCTTCCAGGCTAAGCTTCTTCGAGTCTTGCAAGAAGGCGAGATCAAGCGAGTCGGCGGGACGCAGCCGGTCAAGATCAATGTCCGTGTCATCTCCGCCACCAATAAGGATCTGACTGACCTGGTCAAGGCCAAGGCATTTCGTCAGGACCTCTACTATCGGTTAGCCGTGTTGCCCGTTCATTTGCCGCCGCTCCGTGACCGGAGGGTGGACATTCCCTTGTTGGTCGTAAAATTTATTGCCGACTCCTGCCAGCGGCATCGGCAGGATTTGCGTCAGGTGAATGAAGAGGCCATGCGTGCCTTGACGGCTGCGCCTTGGCCCGGGAATGTCCGTGAGCTCCAGCATTATATCGAGCGAGCCGTGGTGACCACGACCCATTCGGAACTGACCTGTGCGGATCTGGTCGAACTGGGGAGTCACCCTCAGGATACCGACCTCAGGACGGTCGGCCGGGGCGCGGCGCGACAGGCCGAGCGGGTGCGTATCCTTCAGGCATTGCAGCAGACCTCCGGGAATAGGGTGCAAGCGGCTCGTGTCCTTAAAATCAGCCGGGCCAGTCTCTACAACAAGCTGCACGAATTCGGCATTCAGTAGCTCAGCCCAGAGAGCCTGTTTTCAGGCCCTCCCCGCTTCTTGTCTCTATCCTAATCCTCTTCAGAATCAGTCCAATGGCTCTTCCTTTCGTAACCGCTAAGCGAGGAAGCTGTCCCGTATCGCCCCATAATTCACGATCTAATGTCCAGCGGCTTGGACAGTCTAAGTAATTGTATTTTATATGTTCTTATCCTTGCCGAGGTGTGCTGTCTAATCGTCTGGAAAACTGTGGCATTTTACGCCGGTTCAAAATTTCCCGCCTAAATCTTCAACTCCTTGAAAAATATATAACATTTCAGTCCGGCTAGGACTACCCCTAGTGGGCACATCAATTGCGTTGTTAGGCAGTGCTGGTGAAGGTGCGGGTGATTAGGACCGGCCTCCGAATGACCTGCTCCCTCGATCTTTGAGGACATCCTTCACCAGCCCTTTTTCCTTTTGGGAGCGTTTCGTGGAGGGAAAAAGGAGAGGCCGGAGGAGCCGGGGTCCTGCCTGACGGAGGCCGGTCACACGACCACGTTTTTTAACCACTCCCGCGGAAGGGCGCGGGATTATAAAGGAGGGAGGCCGACATATGAGGTCTTCAGTGCAGTCAAAGCGCAGGCGCATCAGTCGTAAGGCGATGCTGAGCCTGCAGGCGGCGCTGCTCTCGGGCAGTTTGCTCGCGGCGCCGTGGGTGTTTGCGGCTGGTCCGGGCGATCAGTCGCATGAGGGACATGCGACGCCGGTCGCCATGCCGGGCTGGACACAGACCCTGAAGGGTCAGACCGTGGTGGAAAACGCCATGGAAGGTCGCGCCGGCAATGCAGAGAAGATGGAGATGCAGCACCACCGCCTGATGGAGAAGTTGGAACAGCAGGCGCAGACGGACGCGAAGGCGCAGCAGACCTCCGGTGCATTCAACGAAATGTCGATGATGCACCAGTATATGGGGCAGGACGGGAGCAGCTTCCTGTTGGCGTCCGATTCGTCGAAGGGCGAACCGGTGATGACGTCAGGGGGGAAATGTCCCGCCAATGCGCCGGTGAAGAAGTACGACGTTTCGATGATCAACATCGAAATCAGTTTGAACCGGTGGCTCGACTTCTATCCCGGGTATATGTACGTCCATACCGGGGAGATCGACAAGGTTCGCGCCGAGGAAACCAAGAACAAAGAAGCGCGGGAAAAAGACGGATTCGATCCTGGTGCGGTGACGACCGGAAACCAGGGCGATGCGATTCAGCCGCTGGTGCTCCGTGCCAACCAGGGCGATTGCGTCAAGATGACGTTGCGGAATCAGATGGAGGGTGAGGATGGCAGCTTGGTCATCCAGGCCTCCAGCATGATCGTGAGCGCCACGGGCAAGCCTGCGACGACGACGAACCCGGACACGGTGGTTTCGCCGGGCAAGACGCAGGAGTTCGAATGGTACATTCATCCGAACATGCAGGAAGGTGTGCGGCAGTTCCACTCATGGAGCCATGATCGCGAGTTGACGGTGTTGGGCCTCTTCGGCGCCTTCATCGTCGAACCGAAGGGTTCCAAGTACCTCGATCCGCTCGGAACGGGCGCCGCGCCCGATACGAACAGCGGATGGCAGGTCATGATCGACAACGGGTCCGGACCGGACTTCCGCGAGTTCGTGTTGTTCTATCACGAGATCGGCGACGAAGCCTTCCGGCCGCTGAACAAGAAGGGTGACTTCTTGCCGCAGCGCGATCCGCTGACCGACGCCTATCGTCCGGGTGGCCGCGCGATCAACTATCGCAGCGAGCCGTTCGGCATCGATCAGATGCACTTACAGCACGAATATTTCGGCTTCGAAGATGAGTCGCTGGCCTACAGCGCCTACACCTTCGGTGACCCGCCCACCACGGTGGCCCGCGGCTACCTCGGTGATCCGGTCAAGTGGCGTTTGGTGCATGGTGGATCGGAAGTGTTCCACTCCCACCATCCGCACAGCGGAACCATCCGTTGGCAGCGCAGCCCGCGTGCCGATCAGGAAGAGCATTGGTTTAAGGGACAGGACGGACCGGTGAAGTATCCCGTGGTCCGGACGAAGTCCGATCGGGTGGACGTCGAAGTGGTTGGTCCGTCCGAAGCGCTCGACCTGGAGCCGGAATGCGGCGGCGGTGGCTGTCAGCACCTGGCCGGCGAGTTCCTCTATCACTGCCACGTTGCGCACCACTATGTGGCGGGCATGTGGGGGTACGGCCGGTTCTACAATACGTTGCAGGTCGGCAATGCGCACACCGACACGATGCCGGATATGCGCGAGTTGCCGGATCGCCTGGGCCGTATGAAGCAGGGTGTCTCGTCGGATAAGTTGATCGGCACGACCGTCGACTGGTTCGGCAAGACCTTCAAGATCGTCGACAAGAGCCAGAAGACGAACTGGAAGTCCGATCCTGTGATCGTGAACATCAAGGATTGGGTCGAGATGTTTGTTCCGGCCCAGGGTCAACCGGGCCACACGAGCGATGAGAAGGGCCAGATCATGGCCTACGATTCGACGGTGTGGGACTGGAAGTGGGACGGCAACATCGCCCGCGGCGAGCGGGAGAGCACCGCTCCGAATCCGAAGTATGCGTGGGCTGCGAAGTGGGATGACAGCACCAGACCGGCGATCCTGTTCGATCCGACGACAGGGAAAATGGCCTGGCCGTTGTTCAAGCCGCACTTCGGCAAGCGCGTGCCGTTCTCGGCGAACCACAGCGGTGCGCCATGGTTGGAGCCGATTCACCAGGATGCCAACGGTGAGCGGACCTCCGAGCCGGCGATGCCGGGCGAACAGGGCCGTTGGAGCCTGTGCCCTGACAACGCCAATCGGAAGCATTACAACATTCACTTTGTCCGCATGCCGATCACCCTTGCTAAGAAGCAGGGGAAAGAGCCGGCCATGGTGGACAAGGATGGTCTGATCTACGTCCTTCACGAAGAAGAGCGTTTGACCAGAGCCAATGACGATCTCAAGCTGCCCGCCGTCATCCGCGCCAACGTGTATGACTGCGTGGACTTGTTGTTGACCAGCGAATGGGACGACGACGATTACACGAATTTCCAGTCGTCCAAAATCAACATCCATCCACACTTCTTCCAGTTCGACACCGGGAATTCGGACGGTGTGATCTCCGGGATGGAGTACGAAATGTCGGTCCGGCCGTTCACCATGTGGGGGAAGAAGACCAAGCATGGGTTGCCGGCTCCGATGGTTGCGAAGCTAGTCGGTGAGGTCAAGGCCGGCGCTTCCTCCGTGAAGATCCAGATGGCGCCCGGCGCCACCGCGTTCCACGTCAACACCGAGTTGATGGTGGGCATGGATTGTTTGGAGAAGGGCAACGATCCGGCGGCCTCACTGCCGCGGGATAAGAGCTGTCAGGAAGTCGCCCGGGTCAAGGAGATCAAGGGCGATGTCGTCACGTTCTTCAAGCCGCTGAAGCACCATCACCCGGCGGGCGATCTCGTGTCGCCGGAGTTCGTGCGCTATCGGTGGTGGGTGGACGTGGATATGGGAACCGTGTTCTGGCATGACCACGCGTTCGGCGCGACGACCTGGCCCCATGGCGGGTTCGGCGTGACGATCGTAGAGCCATTCGGATCCACCTACCATGATCCGAAGAACGGCAAGTTGGTATATAGCGGTCCGATCGCGGACATTCACAGCAACGAGCCGATCGGTGCCGGTGTCAGCGGCAGCTTCCGTGAGTTGATGGTCTCCATCCACGACACGGTTCCGCACACCGTCAACGTCATCGAAGCCGGCAATCCTCCCGGACAGCCGATCGAAGTGGCGTTGGAAGCAGGAAAGACGGTGTCCTTCCAGATGCCGGACAAGATCCTGAATGCGCCGAACAAGTACATCAACGGCGGCACGCACACGACCGGCAGCGGTTTCAACTTCCGCGCGGCTCCGTTTGCACAACGCCTGTCTAACAATCCTGACACGTCCAAGCTGTTCAGCAGCGCGATCCACGGTGATCCGGGCACGCCGCTTCTCCGGGCGTACACGGGCGACACCATGGTGTTCCGTCTGTTGCACCAGCTGATGAACGAATCCCACGTCTGGACGATCGCCGGACATACCTTCCTTACGGAGCGGTACGCGCCGGAAGCCAACCGGAAGAACTCGATTCACGTCGGGATCGCCGAGCGGTACGACCTCGTCACCAAGGCGGGTGGATTCCAGGGTATGCCGGGTGACTACATCCACTTCAACGGCAGAACGTCACACTTCGCCGAAGGTGGATGGGGCATCATTCGCGTGCTCGACAAGGAAGTGGCGGACTTGAAGCCGCTGCCCAAGGGGACCAATCCTCTCGGGATTCCAGCGACTCCTAATTCCGTGTGTCCGTCGGATGCCCCGGTGAAGAGCTTCAACGTCGTGGCGTTGGATCGCCCGATGAAGCTCAATCCGAAGGCCCCGGATGCGATCGAGGTGGACTTCGAGCGGAAGATCGAAATGACCATGCCGGAAGGCAAGATCTTCGCGCTGGAGGAAGAAGCCGCGACCGTCGCGGGCAACGTGATGCCGAATCCGCTCACGCTGCGCGCCAATCTGGGCGATTGCATCAAGGTGAATCTGAAGAACAAGATGAAGGCGAGCCGGGCGTCGTTCTTTGCGCCGGGTCTGGCCTTCGATCCGAAGGACAGCCAGGGCTTGAACGTCGGCAACAATGCCGGCGATCAGACCGTGGCTCCGGGCGAAAGCCGCACCTATACCTACTACGCGCATCCTGCAAACAAGGAAACGACGTCGTTGGTGTGGGACGGTGGTAACATCGTCGTCAATCCGCGCAACGGATTGTACGGCGCGATCGTCATCGGGCCGAAGGGATCGCAGTATCGTGATCCAGTCACCGGTGCCGATGTGTCACAGAAGAACACATGGCGGGCCGACGTCATCGTCGACACCACCTTGTCTGAAAATGCCGGAAAGCGGAACTATCGTGACGTGGCCCTCTTCTTCCAAGATGAGGACAACATCATCGGAACCGCCTTCATGCCCTATGTGCAGAACGTGGCCGGTTTGACGTCGGTGAACTACCGCGCTGAACCGTACAAGTTCCGTGAAGAACAAGGGTGCTCCTTGGGCAAAATCTTCCAGCCTTGCGCGGTCGATAAGCCCGAAGATCCCGTGACGCCTTTGATCGAGGCGCACGCGGGTGATGCGCTCCGTATCCATGTGATCGGAGCGAACAGCGAGCAGAACGGCATGTTCAGCGTCGAGGGCCACGAGTGGCCGATCGAGCCGTACATGGCGGGTGCCGACATGATCAGCGTGGTGGAGTATGCCGGATCTGAGATCCTCGATGTCTTCATCCGTGGCGGTGCGGGCGGACCGTATCGTCAGGTGGGTGACTTCGTGTGGTCGAATGCACGGCTGCCCTACACGCAGTCCGGACAGTGGGGCTATCTGCGCGTGTTGCCGACTGGCGATGCGCGGATTCAGCCTCTCAGCGCAAGTGGAGCGGGTGCACGTCAAGCCGAAGTGCTGCCCGAGCCGCAGGCGATTCCGACTGCCATGAAGTAAGCGGGTCAGTCATGGCGTAACACCGGATGGGGGAGCTGCCTGTATCACGCAGCTCCCCCATCTGTGTTTTGAGCCCCGGGGGAAGAAAAACGTGACGGCTTCCCTGTATGATCGAAGATATCTGTCGATCGCATCATGAACCAATCACAGAGGAGGCCGGACGTGACACTGGGTAGCACAATTCAAAGTGAACCGCAGACGATGAAGGAGAGTTGTTTCGGGTGGGTCCTGGCATTGGCTACGGTGGCCCTCGCATCGTCCCTCGCGAGCAGCCCTGTATCAGCCTATGAAGAAGTCACCGTATCGGATGGCGGGACATTGACCGGGGTTGTGAAGCTGGAGGGGACGGTTCCGAAGCCGAAGGGGTACAACCTCACCACGCTCCCGGATCCGTTCTATTGCGGGCGCATTTCCGACGGAGAAGGCTGGCGCATTCTGCAACCGTTCAACGTCGGTCCGGGAGGCGAGTTTCGAGAAGTCGTCGTGTATCTGGAGGGGATCGAGAAAGGAAAAGCGTTCACTGAAAAAGAGGTGCCGCAAATAGAAGCGAAGGATTGCCTCTTCCTGCCGTTTACCACGGTCGTGCGAGACGATCAGTCGGTCACCGTCGTCAACATGGACCCGGTCATGCACGACATTCAGGCTTACGAAACGTCGAATTTAGGTGCGCGAGTCCTGTTCAACGTGCCGCTTCCGATGAATCCGCAGCATCCGCGCAACTTCAAGGATCGCAGTGAAGCCGGGATGTATCACAAGCACATGGCTGGTCCACCGATGAAGGAGCTGGTGAAGTTGAGCAAGGGGCGCCGGATTTTTGTGATGCAATGCGGTTTTCATGCCTACATGGAGAGCTGGGGGCTGGCCATCACCAATCCCTACTTTGCCAAGACGGACGAGCAAGGCCGATTCACCATGACCGATGTGCCGCCGGGTACCTATAGGTTGGTCATCTGGCATCCCTATATCAGGACCGCGACGGAACGAACCGTCACCATCGGCCCAAAGGGCACCGTCGAGGCCACGATCGGAGTTCCGGCGCCGACCGGACGGCTGTATGCCAATGAGGTTCTGGACCATGCGTATACCCGCTATAACGTGACCGAGGAAGCGAAGAAGGAAATCGATCCCCTGCTGCAAAAGCAAGCGCACTAAGTGGGGGCGCGCGAGTGCCGAAGTGTTCGTGGATCAGTGGACGCACTGATCCATCCGATCAGTGCGTCCGGAGTGATCGTGTAATGAACATCTGGTTACCTGGTTTAATTCCGGCTTTTGTGCTGGGCATCGCCGCCGGGGTGGTATTCGGCTCCGTTGCGCCGAGCCACGCTGACCATGAGTTGCCGAAGCCTCCGCCGCTCTGGTCCCCACTGGACGACATAGAGCGGCTGGCGTTGATTGAGGTGCCGGACGGGATGGTGCCGGTGCCGGCCGGTTCGTTCCTGATGGGAAGCGACCCAAAATTTGATCGAGCCGCCGGACCGCAGGAACTGCCTCAGCACCAGGTCTATGTCGACGCGTTCGGCATCGACCGGTACGAGGTTAGCAATGTGAACTATCTGCGCTTCGTGCTGGCGACCGGCGCGGCCTGGCCCCACTACTGGCGAGCCCAGCCGTTTCCGGACAAGATGGCGAAACATCCGGTCATCGGCGTCTCCTGGCGGGAAGCCGATGCCTATTGCCGTTGGCGCGGGGCCCGCTTACCGACCGAAGCGGAATGGGAAAAGGCGGCGCGCGGTGAAGACGGACGGATGTTTCCCTGGGGCAATGAGCCGGCCGGTTGGATCAAGAGCAACATCGCCCATTCGGGTTCCAAGCGCGGGGCCAAGTATCCGCCGTTGGCGAATGTCGATCGTTATGACAACGGCGTGAGCCCATACGGGGTGCATCAAATGGCCGGCAATGTGAGTGAATGGGTCTCGGACTGGTTCGATCCGGAGTATTACCGGCGCCAGGAGAATCGTAACCCCCAGGGGCCTGAATCCGGGCAGGACAAAGTGTTTCGCGGAGGATCATGGAATGAAGATCCTGAGGTGGCCCGTTCAGCCGGGCGTAATGCCGGGGGGCTGGATCACTGGAGTTATTTGACGGGGTTTCGTTGCGCAACATCAGGCGAGAGTGGTCGTCAGCTTTCGTCCATCGATCCGGGCATTCTGCGGAATACCGATCGCTGAGTTTTGACGGCAGGACAACGAGGAGGCCAAACATGAAAAGACCACGAACGGGCATCACAAGGAAACGAACCAGGTTGGCACAGGCCCTGGTGATCGGAGCGGCGCTGTTTGCGCTGGCTCCTGCCGCACGAGCGTTGGATACACAGGATATTGTCGTTGAGTGGAGCGAGGAAGGCAAGAAGCTCGCGCAGGAGCGGGTCGCAAAGTGGAAGACCAAGGAAGAAATGGTCCTCATTCCGGCCGGCGAATTCCTCATGGGGAGCGATAAGAAGACGGATCGGTTGGCTTACCGTAGCGAAATCCCACAGCGGTCGGTCTATCTGGATGCGTTCATGATCGGCAAGTACGAAGTCACGGCGCTCGAGTATCTCAAGTTTGTCCTGGCCACGGATCGTCTGCCGCAGCTGGATTGGCGGTACGATGGAGGGAACTTCCAGGACACGATGGCGCATCATCCGATCATGCACGTCAACTGGTACGACGCCGATGCCTATTGCAAATGGGCGGGCAAGCGGTTGCCGACGGAGGCGGAGTGGGAGAAGGCGGCGCGTGGCGTCGACGGACGTCTGTTCCCGTGGGGCAGCGAATATGCCGGTCCGACCCGGGCGAATTTCGGCAGAACGGGGTTGTCCGGTCCGGTGCGGGATCGTCCTGAGCGGTTGTTGCTCTACCCGCCGATCATTTCAGTCGATAGGTACGAGAATGCGTTGAGCCCGTACGGTTTGTATCAAACCATCGGGAATGTGGCCGAGTGGGTTTCCGATTGGTACGACCAGGATTATTACAAGACGGCGCCCAACCGGAACCCGAAAGGGCCGGAGACCGGCACGCAGAAAGCGTTCCGCGGCGGTGGATGGATGGATAGCACCACGACGATGCGGGCGGCGATGCGGAACGGCACCGATCCGAAGACGAAGATCAATTGGATGGGCTTCCGTTGTGCGCAAGATGCCAAAGAGGACGCGGGGGCGAAGGTTTCGCTGACGAAAGAGTAGTGTAGGGAGCGGGGGCGGAAGGACGGTCTTCCTCCTCCGCCAAATCTATGGGCCGGTTCGTCTCCAGCTGGATCGGGGACGACCGGCTCCCCGTCGCTCCGCTTGCTCGCCCTGATGTTGTGTCGGCCAATGGCGGGCCGCTCGGGAAGCGCGGAGAAGCCCCACCCTCTAGCGCGGGCAGTCCGAAGAAATCTTGGCGAACAGGAAAGGCCGACCGGAGGTGGACGGCCGGGCTTGAAGGGTTCATCTGAATGCGCTGTGAAAGGTCCGGTTTGACCGTGTTTCGAGCAGTTTTCGAGAGCACGGTGTTGGATTAGCGCCAGGAATCGGCAAATCGTGAAACGGAAGCCCTGCCTTATCGAAAATTGCGACACCTGCGGGCTTCGCGAAAAGGTCGTCTTGTGCGATATTTCAGGAAGCGATCTCGCCGAATTTCAAAAAATTAAACGCACGCTCGAGTACGCGCCTCACCAGACCGTCTTCTACGAAGGTCATCTGTGCTTGGGTCTCTACCTGTTATGTTCGGGTAAGGTCAAGCTCACTCGCTCTTCGACGCGAGGCCGGCGGCAGATCGTCCGCATCTTGGGCCCTGGTGAGTTGATCGAGAAACACGTCTTCGGTGAGAGCCCCTTTCATGAAGTGACGTGCGAAACCTTGGAGCCCTCTCAAGTCTGTGTCATCGAGAAGGAACGCTACCTCGCCGTCATCCACAGAAATCCTCAACTGGCGATCAAGCTGATCCAGCTCCTCAGTAACGAAGTCGGGGTCAACATGGATCATCTCGATCAATTCACGTTCAAGTCTGCCCGTGAGCGACTAGCCGGCCTGTTGCTGGAACTCGGAGATCGATTCGGCAAAAAAAATGACGATCATGTCCGGGTGGGACTCACGCTCAAACGGGAAGAAGTGGCCGAGATGGCCGGTATTACCGTTGAAACCGCCATTCGGCTGCTGGGCGTCTTTCGCGACGAGGGTGTCCTCACCATCGATGGAAGAACCATCACCTTGCTGAATCCAGACCGCCTCTCCAGAATTGCCGAGCGCTGAACTAAACCCGTCGACCGTAATTCGTGAAGCGTCGTTCGTGAAGTCCGACAGGCGGAAAGCGACGTTCACGCCTCGAGGGTTCACATCCCGCACCGCTTGAGTCCTTCTCCCTTTCGTCGTTCTCGTACGCGCCACTCATCTCGATGTTCGCCGCATCTCTGCAGACATAGGTCCAATGGCCTATCCGAAACCTTGAGATAAATCATGTATCAGACTGGCCGATGCCAGTGTGTGCTCGCCTACCTGTTCGGTACAGTGCGCACGGCATGACGCTGTCGCATTGCTCGCATGTTGGAGCTTCCGTCCATGGGATCCCGAAACGATGGTGTCTCAAGGTAGCAGGCGAACGAGTCTCAACGTCGATCCGTTGGCGCTGCTCAAACGGGAGCACCGAATGATTCTGGACCGACTGGCCATGGTCGAAACGGCGATGAGTCCTCGCTCATCCGGGAGCGGTACGGTCAAGGGAACGAACCGGGAAACGCTGCGAGAACTGCTCGAATTCTTTACCGGCCCCGTGGACGTGCATTTCAAACGGGAAGCAATGCTGGTGGGCGATCTCCGGCGAATCCTCGGCCGGAAGCAGGAGGAGCAGGAGCAGTTCCAGAGTTTCTTGGACGAACACCGGGCGTTAAAAGCCGCCGCGGCCGCAGTGATGAGACAGCTGGCGAGCAAGCGGACCGATGCTCAAGACGCAGCGGCGTCAAAAGCATTCGGCGGATTGCGGACGCTGACCGGGGAGCTTCACGCGCTGATTCGTCGCTACCGTGGACAGATCGCCTGCGAGGAGCGGCTGCTGTTTGCCTTGGCCGAGATGCGGTTGACCGCAGAACGAAGACGGCGAATCAGCCGGCGCATGTTGCAAGTGTGAAGTCGCGCATGAGCGGCAACGGGCTGGGGCCGATGAGGACCGCGACTCGCTGCCGTGAGGCAGGCACGAGCGTCGCCGGGATGTTGGATGATCGAAGCAGGGCTCAGACGAGGAATGTCCACGATGTTCAGAAGAGTGACCCACATACTTTCGCTGCTCCTGCCTCAGGCCGGTGAGGACAAGACGGGGAGCCAACCCGGGCGCCGGTCAGGCGCTTCGGTGATACATCAAGGAGGGGACTATGATGCGGGTTCGGAGAGTCGTGCGGAACATTGGAATGTGGGGTGCGGGGCTTGCGATCGCCGCGGTGTTCGGTGTTGCTTGTGTGCAGCCGGCATCGGCTGAGGAAGGCACCGGCAACATGGTGTTCTTCAAGGGCGGGTTCATGAATTTGAACCAGGACCGGAGCGGGCAGATTTTTACGGATACGGCCGGGATCGCGGGTGCGAACGGAGGCAATGCCGGGTGGTATGCCGGCGCGGGGTTGGATCTGGTGATGTCGAAGGATGTCTGGGGCGGAATGGACAAGACGTGGGTGGTCGGTGAAATCGGCCTGCAATTCAACAGCATCAATTCAAACCGTGTGAACAATGCCGCCGGAAGTATTGCCACCCGGACGTTGACCGACACCCTGGCCACCGACCCGCAGAAGGTGCAGCTCACGATGGTGACGATCGACGTGGCACCGAAGATCAAATTCATGGAGGGCAGCGCATTCAGGCCCTGGGTCATTCCGATCGGTCTGGACATCCATGTGATCAGCCCTCCGTCGAATCGGACGCAGTATCTCGATCTCGGGGTGCAGTTCGGCGGTGGATTCGAATATGCGGTGTGGAAGGCCTTTAAGGTCGGGGTCGACGCCCGGTATCACCTGACGGCGCGACTGACCAACACCAACAACGATTACTTCCAGGTCGGGCCGTATATCGGGATTTCGTTCTAGGAGGAAATAAAGGCGGTCAGGAAGACGCCCTGTTTCACAATCGCGACTTCGGCTGTAGGCGAAAAAGTACGACGCTGCCATGCCGGTCGGTACCGCACGGTCCGACCGGCGTGGCGGCCTTCCTCAACGCTCGACTCATGAGCTCGGGTCTTGGTGATGATCGCCGTATATCTTCTGGACGACGGTTCCTTGCCAGCCTCGAAAAGAACACACTGCCTCGCTCCCATGTTGGTACCTTCATGAGCCGAATCTGCGTCGTCCTCCTCACCTCTAAGACGCCCTCCCTTGCCGCTCCACGCTCTCCTCGGTCATAGTGCGCTTAGTGATGCGAGAGAAAGGAAGGTCTTGTGTTTGCACTGGTCTGGATTCACTTGCTGGCGGCCATGGTATGGATCGGGGGGATGGTATTCCTATCCGTCGTGCTGGTGCCGGTGCTGAAGCGGGATGGGGCATTTGCTCAGTATGCCCTGCTGTTCCGAACGATTGCCTATCGGTTCAGAGCTGTGGTCTGGGGGGCGATGGGGATCCTGGTGGCCACCGGACTCACGCTGGCTGCAGGTCGATCGATTCCGTTGATGGAACCATCCCGCTGGCCCACGATTTTTGCCGCCAAGATCGGATTGGTAACGCTGCTATTCACCCTGACGCTGCTGCACGATCTCGTGGTCGGGCCGCGTGTGCGACGGAGCTTGGGAATCCCTGAGGCAGAGCGATCCGCGAGAGATCGGGTGCTCCTGCGCTACTCGGTGCTCGTCCCGCGTATTTCGTTACTGGTCGCGCTGCTGGTGCTGTTGCTCGCCGTCGTCCTGGCCCGCACCTAACCCGCATTATTCATGAGCGTTTCTGCTGCAATCGCGGATTCGCAGCTGCGACTAGCCTGTCGGCGGGCGGGCTCGCCGCTCGGTCGGTCGACATCCTGTTCAAGGATGCCTTCCTCCCTCACGCCTCCGCGCGCCCGTCTCGCTGTGCGACTCCGCACTTTCGCGACGAACCGTCATGAATAATGCGGGCTAGAAGTTTGTCCGAGTCA
>OBID01000234.1_pt1 | contig 24560 bp, 23 predicted proteins | sample 1519781 | NCBI WGS metagenome assembly OBID01 (sample SAMEA3991478, study PRJEB22521) | metagenome | biome: anthropogenic terrestrial biome; feature: sewage plant; material: sludge | place: Sweden | collected 2012-09-26 | reverse complement strand
AATGATGCGATAAATGAACCGATCATTAACTATTTAAAAAATGACGGAATTCTTCATTCACTTGATATGCATACAACTGCGAAGGCAGAGTTTATTGAATGTTTTAAACAGCAGATCCTTGATCCGAGAGGGCTTGACTATAAGTTGATGTTCTGCGGACCTACAGGTACAAATGCCAATGAAGCGGCATTAAAACTTGCAAGAAAAATCAAAAAGCGTGAAAATGTATTTTCATTTATGGGTGCATTTCATGGTATGACATTGGGAAGTCTTGCACTTACCAGTTCAGATTTTTCAAGAAACGGAGCAGGTACTGCTCTTGATAATGTTACTTTCATGCCATTTCCTTTCGGATTTAACGAAAGCTTTGATACAATAGGATATATAGAAAATGTTCTTAATGATGATCATTCAGGAATTGAAAAGCCGGCTGCAATATTCTGTGAAACAGTTCAGGCAGAGGGCGGTATAATTGTTGCTGATATTTCATGGCTGCAGCGATTAAGAAAATTATGCGATGATCATGATATACTTCTTGTGTGCGATGAGGTACAGGTCGGATGCGGACGGACAGGCACATTCTTCTCATTTGAACGTGCAGGAATAGTACCTGATATGGTTACCATGTCAAAATCAATAAGCGGAAGCGGACTTCCTATGTCACTCTTACTTATGAAGCCGGAGCTTGACTGCTTTTTACCTGGCGAGCATAACGGAACGTTCAGAGGAAATCAGCTTGCATTTGTGGGTGCAAAGGCGGCTATTGAATACGCAGTCAGAGAACATATTTATGAGGGCGTAAAAGAAATTGATAAAATAATAAGTAAATTTATCGAAGAAAGAATTCTTCCACTTAACAGCACATTTACTCACAGAGGCATAGGTGCAATTCATGGAATTGATTTTTCAAAGTCTGAAATACCTGATGCATGTGCAAAGGTTGCCGCTGAATGTGTAAGGCGTGGTGTTGTTATTGAAAGAGCAGGACGACGTGATGATGTACTTAAAATAATGCCTGCACTTACTATCGGGGCTGATGAGCTTAATGAAGGCCTTGATATAATCGAAGCAGCAGTAAAGGTTATTTTTAAATAATAAATCTGACTAAAAATCTGGCATTGATCTGAATGTCAGATTTTTTGTAAAATATGAGGAAAAACATATGGCTCATGAGAAGCGTAAAAAGCTTATATTAGCTTTAATTGTTGTTTTAATGCTTGGAGTTGGTGCAGTGACATCGTATTTTGTCATAAACAAAAAAACAAATAACAAGACAGCATGCATTTATCAGAATGGTGAGCTTTTATACAATATTAAGCTTTATAACGTGGATAAACCATACACATTAAAAATAGAAAGTGAAAACGGAGGCTACAATATAGTTGAGGTAAGACATAACGAAATAGGAATAGCTGAAGCTACATGTCCTGATAAAATATGTGTTCATATGGGATTTATCAGTAATGGAACTGTTCCTGTTACATGCCTTCCGAATAAGCTTATAATTGTAGTAAGCGGAGGTAAAGATGAACCGGATGCTGCAATATACTAAAACAAAGAAAATAGTTCGTATGTCCCTCTTTACTGCAATAGCACTTATTATTTTTGTGATAGAAGCACAGATACCATTTGTACCGATTATCCCTGGAATAAAGCTTGGACTTGCAAATATAGTAACACTTATTCTTATAAGCTGCTTTACCTATAAGGAAGCATTTACAGTTCTCATCATAAGAATAATTCTCGGAAGTATTTTTTCAGGACAGATGGTTTGTTTTTTTTATTCTCTTTCCGGAGGAATATTCTGCTTTATAGCTATGGCTATAAGTTCAAAGCTTCTTAAACGCAGTAATATGTGGTTTACAAGTATTATCGGTGGTTTGTTTCACAATATAGGACAAATGACAGCCGCTTTGATAATTCTCAGGTCATGGAACGTGGTTTATTATTTTCCTGTGCTTATAGTGAGCGGAATAGTAACAGGATTTGTTGTAGGAGTTACAGCTGAAATTATATGCAAAAGGATAAAAAATATAATGTAGGTCAGAGATGGTGATCTACATTATTTTTTTATTTTAATAAAGTATCTCATTTATTAGTAATATTCCACTATATTGCAAACATTGGTGTTGTTTCAGTACTTTCCTATCATCCTGCGTCTTATGGATAAACGTTTTCCCATCATTACAACCCCGGGTATTCTGTTAATCATTTAAGATATTCAGAATCGTATGTTATATGAAAAAAAATTATAAAAATATTTATATGATTTATAAAAATATCGCAATATATTGTCTTGACATGTGTAACAGTAAAAAAAGAATAATATCACGATACAGAAATATAATTAAAAATCAATATAATAACTTGACAGATTAAAGCTTTATTAGTATAATATATATATGAGTTACGTTATATTTTTGTAATATTATTTTAGGGGATGTAAAGATGAGCATTTTAGACATGGTCAACGCCACAAGCAAAGGTGTAAGTGAAAAAACAAAAAATATGCAGGAGCTTGCTAATCTGAAAAGAAAAATTATTTATGAAAAGGAAAGAATCGCTGAAATTTTTGCTGAAATAGGCGAAAAATACTACGATAAAGCTCCGGATCAAACTGATTTTTCTGATCTGAGAGTATTGTGTGAAGATATCGATACACGCAAACGCAGAATTCAAAAAATGCTTTTTAATGTAAACAACATGAGAGGATATAAAATCTGTCCTCAGTGTAAATCAGAGGTAAGTGTAAAGTTTAAGTTCTGCGGAGCATGCGGTGCAAGAATACCTGAACCGGAAGATGAAGATTTTATGGAAGTTGAAGGTATGCTTGACAAAATAGCTGAATAATTCAGCAAGAAGTAACAATTAAATCAGGATATATAATTGGTCAACAGAAAGTCAGTAAAGCTGATTTTTTGTTGATCAATTTTTTTGCAAAAAATGAGTCAGCAGAGGTTTTCTGCTGACTCATTGAAAAAACAGATCAGTGCTTTAATGTTTATCAGGGGATGCTGTATTGTCCTGACCATCATCAAAGTTTCCTGGTATTGAAAGTTGCTTTACCGGAACTCTTTTGAGTGGTGAATAGACAAATTTAGAACATGAATATTCAAGCTTCACCATTCCTGATTTTTCACACAAAATCATATTTCCATCTTTCGATCGTGTTCCGTTCTGGCAGTAGCTGCACTGAGGTGTTATGTCATTCCCAAAATACTTTAATGACTTACCTCTTTCAAAAATATCTGAAATCTTCATTTGTATCATCCTTTCCTGTAATATTTAAAAATCTTTTTAAAGTACCTGTTTTTATATCTTAATTTGCTATATTATAATTTGTGATGAATTATTAAAAGATCAATAGTCTTTTTGTTTTAATTATATCATTTAAGATTTGATTTGTCTATAGCTTTTTGAGATATAAGGAGAATTGTCATAATTAAAAGAATTACAGACTGGAAAATAGAATATTGTGATGAATGAATCTGAAATGATGAGGCTGAAACGATAAGATCAGAAAAAAAGAACCGGATTATTATGCTGCATGTAAAATATGAAATAAAAGCTCCTATAATCCGGTATATAAAAAATTTTAAAGCATTAATACGGTTTTCTGATATTGCAATTACTTGCATAAAAGTACATATTCCTCCTGCAGAAAGCAGGAATGCAACTACAGGGATGTTATTGAAATTATTTTGTTCAAATCCCGTAATGTTGCTGATTTCAAGTAATGAAAGTATAAATGAACGGCTGTCATTAAGACTGAGTGATGTATACTCTGCTATTGTAAATGATAATATCCGGGATATACCTGTCTCGATTATTATTATTTTGAATACAGCAAATGCTATTATCATTATGCACATCTGCATCATGCCGGAGGATGCATTATTTATTGATTCTGTTATTATCCGGGAATCAAGCCTGACATTTGCACGCTCATGTGATGATACAGGAACAGGTTTTCCTATCCCGGATATGAAAGCAAGTATAATATTAGAAAAGAATACTGATATAAAAATTATTAATCCCGTATACACAGAGTTATACAGCTTTAATGCTACAGTGGCGATAATAAATGCAGGCCCTGAAGAAAAACAGAAGCACATGCAGCGATTATACTCATCATCTGTTATTCTGATTTCTTTATTCTGCAGAAGCTTTGCACCAACAGGGTATCCTGAAATATTTGATAAAATAAAAATAGAAAAAAGCTCAGGCGTGAGCTTGAAGACATATCTTGATAACGGACTGAATATTTTACCCATTATGATATGAAATCTGCTTTTAGTAATAAGACAAGCAAGGATCATAGAACCATATAGTGACGGAACAATAACATAAACACACATCCTGATTGAATTTGCAGTTTCAGTTTTAAGTGTTTCGTAAAAGAATATGCAGACTACTGAAACGAATATAACAATTGCTGAAAAAATAAAAGAGCGGATATTTATACTCGAATTCATTTATTACCTGTTCCTTTCAGAGATTTTTAATAATTTATATGAATGATATCGTCTGATTATTAATATAAATTAAAATATAGCACAATTGCTTTGAATTTGATTACGTGAAAGGAATTTATCCGATGAACAGGTTGATTGAAAACGGCAGAAATATATTTGGCCTTGAAACAAGTACGCAGATATATGATAATAAAAGAATCGTATTGAGCAAATGTCATAAAATAATTGAATATAACGACATTTATCTTAAGGCTGACGCAGGCAATTTGATTATCGAAATATGGGGAAATGATCTTTCGCTTGATGATTATAACACAGAGGGGATAGTTATATATGGGAGAATAAGCTCAGTTTCATTTACTGAGCCCCTTCACGAAAAAAATAAACGAAGGGAAGACAGAGAAAAATGAAAATAAGGAGAATAATATATTTCAGAGCAAGAGGAAATAATCTTATAAAATTTGTTAATCAGGTAAGAAATTCAGAAATTATTTGCACAGGACAGCAATATAAAAATGAAGAATATACAGGACAGATATATGCATCTGATATGGAAAAACTCCAGAATCTTGCTGAAAAATGCAATACAGAAATCTTTATAGACGGATATGATGGTAAAATATTCAAGGTAATGAAGTACAGAGTCAGATACGGTATAGCAGCAGGGTTTATAATAATGATATTTTTTATTTTTATCATGTCAAATGTTGTTGTTAAAATAGAAATAAGAGGAAATCATAATATAAATGACAGTCAGATAATATCAGTACTCAGTGAGATCGGCATAGAAAAAGGAAAGTTTATTCCGGCTCTTGATCTTGCATCATGTGAACAGCGTATGAAACTTATGCTTAACAATACAGGCTGGGCAGCAATAAGAAGCCAGGGTGGAAGGATAATTGTTGACATTCATGAAATAGATGACACGCCGACTACGGTTGAGCTTAATATGCCGTGTAATGTTGTTTCATTAAAGGATGCAGTAATAATTTCAATGAACACAAAAATAGGAGATAATATTTTAAAACCGGGTGATGCTGTAAGCCGTGGTGAAATAATAGTAAGTGGTGTTATGGTAAATGAAAGAAATAATTTTACGGTAGGGCATGCAATGGCAGATATTGTAGGACAGTACCAGGAAACTGAAACATTTATACAGAATTTTTCTAATGATAAAAAAATATATACGGATACAGAGGAAAAAGAATATCTTGAATTTTTTGGCTTCAGATTTCCTCTTTTTATAGGGACACCATGTAAAAAAAGTGCAGACTATTCTGAGAATACTTCATATTTTTCTTTTCTGAACAAAGAACTTCCTATAGGTATAGTAAATTCTGACTATAAAATTTTTGAAATAAAAAATATATGTTATACTGAGGAAGAGGCAACAATAACACTTGAAAACAGAATTTCAATGTATGAGAGAAATTTTTATTCGGAATGTAAAATAATTAAAAAGGACATAAAGAAAAATAAATTTGATGACAGACTGGAATACAAAGTTTCATTTACAGTTGAGGGAAATATTGGAGTAGAAAAAGAGATCTTTATTAAAGATAAATAGCGGTATATTTTTTTAGATTATATATTTTTGATTGAAAATACTTTTAAAATAATTACTTTTATGTTATAATAATAATATAGAAAACAAATATAAAACTAATCGATTTATAAAAGAAAAGAGTGATATTTATGGCTGAAAAAATAATAAACGTAGATAATACAGAAAAAATAATGACATTGTTGGGAAATTGTGATTCAAATTTGAATACCATTCAGAAAAAATACGGAGTAGTTGTAATCAGCCGCGGAAATAGTATAAAAATTATGGGCGAAGATGAGAATGTAGTACATGCGGAGCAGGCGATAAAGGCCTTGCTCGAATATGCTGACAAAGGTGAAAATATAAATGAACAGACTCTCAGATATGTTACCGGAATGGTGGCAGACGGAGCAGAAAAAGAATTAAAGGAGCTTGTCGGCGACAGTATATGTATTACTACCACTGGTAAAGTAGTGCGTCCTAAAACGGTGGGACAGCAGAAATATGTTGATGCAATCAAAAACAATACAATTGTTATAGGAATAGGTCCTGCAGGTACAGGAAAGACGTATCTTGCTGTAGCTATGGCAGTAAGAGCATTCAAGGCACATGAAATAACAAAAATAATACTTACAAGACCTGCTGTTGAAGCCGGTGAAAGTCTCGGATTCCTTCCGGGAGATCTTCAGGATAAAGTAGACCCGTATCTCAGACCGCTTTATGACGGACTTTTTGAAATGCTTGGTGCCGAAAGCTTCCAGAAACATATGGAAAGAGGAACCATTGAAGTAGCGCCTCTTGCATATATGAGAGGAAGAACCCTTGATGATGCTTTCATAATACTTGATGAAGCTCAGAATACTACATCAGAGCAGATCAAGATGTTCCTGACACGTCTTGGAAATAACAGCAAGATGGTTATTACAGGGGACATAACACAGATAGATCTTCCGATAAGCAAAAAGTCAGGACTTATAGAAGTAGCAAAGGTATTAAAAAATGTTGATGATATTTCAATTCAAAAATTCTCTGACAAGGATGTTGTAAGACATAAACTTGTTCAGGATATTATCAAGGCATATGAAAAATATTTTGAAGAAGGGAAGAAAAAATAATAATGGCAAAGCTCAAGGTATATATTAAAAATGGACAATCAGAGGTAAAGATTCCGGTAGGTATCCGTCTGTTGATAAGACGTTGCTGTCAGGCTGTTCTTATTACTGAAAAATTCAAAAGAGACACTGAGGTAAGCGTTTCTTTTGTAAATAATAAAGAAATAAGAAATCTTAATAAAATATATAGAAACAAAGATAAGTCAACGGATGTGCTATCATTTCCTTTAGGGGAAAACGGAAATTATGATATAGATACTGAAACAGGATATGTTATGCTTGGTGATATAGTTATTTCACTTGAAACAGCATTCAAGCAGGCGGATAACTTCGGACATTCACTTGAAAGAGAAATAGGATTTCTGACTGTTCATTCAATGCTACACCTTCTTGGATATGACCATGAGACAAGCACTCTGTGTTCAAGAATAATGCGTGAAAAAGAAGAAGCTGTTCTCGAAAAGCTTGGAATATCACGTGATGCAACATTTATTTCAAATGCCGGAAGGTAATGAAAGGGAAATATTAAATGACAAAAACAGTTTTTGTAACAATAGCAGGAAGAACCAATGCAGGAAAATCCTCTCTGCTTAATTCACTTATAGGAGAGAAAATAGCGTCGGTAAGCAGCAAAAGTCAGACAACAAGAACAAAAATAACCGGTGTTGTAAATATAGATGAGACTCAGCTTGTTTTTATTGATACACCGGGGCTGCATAAGGCAAGAAATAAATTAAGCGAATATATGTTAAAGACTGTGAGAGAGTCAGCGACTGATATTGATGCGATATTTTTCATGGCTGACTGTACAAAACCCCTTGGTGAACCGGAGAAAGAAATGCTCAGATCGATAAACACATCGAAAACTCCTGTCATCCTTCTGCTTAACAAAATTGATCTTTTAAAGGACAAAGCTTTACTTGGAAAAAAAATTTCAGAGTTAAGCAGTGAATATTCATTTGATGATATTATACCTATAAGTGTACTTAACAATGACGGTCTGGATATTGTTAAGGAGAAAGCGTTATCACTTGCCGTTGAAAGTCCGCATTTTTTCTCGGAGGATACTATCACAGACCAGCCGGAAAAAATAATTGCCGGTGAGATAATCCGTGAAAAGCTTCTTGGGCTTCTTGACGATGAGGTTCCTCATGGAATTGCAGTAGCAGTTGAGACAATGAAGGAACGTGAAGATAAGGATATTCTTGATATATCAGCAGTGATATTCTGTGAACGTGATTCTCATAAAGGCATTGTTATAGGAAAGGGAGGGAGCATGCTAAAACGTGCTGCAACTCTTTCAAGACAGGACCTCGAAGAATTTTTCCAGATTAAGGTCAATCTCCAATGCTGGGTCAAGGTTAAAGAGGACTGGAGAAACAGGGATGCAATAATAAGAACACTGGGACTTTCAGATAATTGAGTCCGCAACATATTTCATTATTATATGCGAAATAATACCATAAATATCTTAGCTTATATAGGATATACTTTTATCAGACAAATGTTTTCATATTCTTTATAAGAAGGTTGATATTATGAACGATGAAATGTGGCTGGATTTTGAAAAGAGTGGAAAAATACAAGATTATTTAAAATATAAAGGAATAAAATATTCAGGATGGTGCAAAGATGCTTCTGATAACAGTAAACGGTATTGTGATCAGGGAACGTCAGTGCGGTGAAAATGATAAATTTATAGATATAATGACTGACAAATGCGGATTAATGGAAGTATTTGTCAGAGGTGCAAGGAAGATTACAAGTAAAAATGCCTCTTCTGCACAATTATTTGCATATTCAAAATTTTGTCTGAGTAAACGCCGTGACAGATACTGTATAGACAGTGCTGAACCGATAAAAATCTTTTATTCTATCAGACAAGAACTTGATAAGCTTGCTCTTGCTTCATATTTTGCTGAAGTTATTTCATATGCTTCGATGCTTGAGGAAAACAGGTATGATGAGATTTTGCGTCTGTTACTTAATGTATTTCATTATCTTTCAGAGGGTACCAGAGAAATAAAACTTTTAAAAAGCATATTTGAACTGAGATTTATGACTGAAATAGGAAATATGCCTAATGTTCTCGGATGTGCGGAATGTAATATGTATTCAGCTGAAAAAATGTATTTTATTATTGAAAATGGGACCATGTATTGCAGCAGCTGTTTTTCACAACACAAAAAATGTACAGCTGTGAGAATAAATGATCCCGTTCTTCATGCAATAAGACATATTGTACTTGCAGATTTTAACAGACTTTTTAATTTCAGATTACCAGAAATATCCTCTGACACATTGGCATATATTTCAGAAAATTATCTTATTACTCATATAGGAAAAACATTTAAGACATTAGAATTTTACAAAACAGTTGTAAAATAAAAAAAGAGAGGAATCAATGGATAATTATTTTAAAAAACTTGAATTACATAAAATACTTGAAATGCTTGCAGCTGAGACATCCAATCAGGCAAGCAGACAAATGGCGCTGGCCATACGTCCGGTATTTGACTGTGATGATGTAAAGGATGAAATCATTAAGGTTTCACAGGCATTTTCTCTTTCTGTTAGATTCGGTACCCCTCCGTTTATGGATTTTAAAGATATAAATAATCATCTTTCACGCGCAAAATCAGGCGGAAGACTGTCACTCAGGGATCTTCTTGATATACTGGGAATGCTTAAGCAGATCAAAATGCTGTATGACTGGCACAGACACTGTGAAGATGTTGAAACGGATCTTGACGAGCTTTTTTCAGGTCTCATGCCAAATGACAGCCTTCTGAACAGACTCGAAACCTCAATTATATCTGAAGATGAGCTTTCAGATGCTGCAAGTCCGGAGCTTGCGATGATAAGAAGAAAGATAAATCAGGTCAGTTCAAAGCTTCGTTCTACACTTGATAAAATGATAAAATCACAGTCTGTACAGAAATGCCTTCAGGAACCAGTTATTACAATGAGAGACGGCCGTTTTGTACTTCCTGTAAAATCAGAATACAAAGGAGCAGTTCCAGGACTAGTGCATGATACGTCTGCAACAGGTCAGACATTTTTTATAGAACCTATGTCAATTGTTGAATGCAACAATGATATACGCATACTTGAAAGTCAGGAACAGGAAGAAATCGATAAGATAATACGTCAGCTTACTGCAGAGTGTGCACTGTACTCTGATGGAATAGCTGAAAGCTTCCGTGTGTGTACAGTACTTAACTTATATTTTGCAAAGTCAAACCTTGCAGCTAAAATGAAAGCATCTTCACCAATAATATCAGATGATGGTGTAATTGAACTGAAAAAAGCTCGTCATCCGCTTATAGATCCTAAAAAAGTCGTTCCGATTGATATTTCGCTTGGTGATGAATATACAGCTCTTATTATAACAGGACCTAATACAGGTGGTAAAACTGTAGCATTAAAAACAATAGGACTGCTTACACTTATGACAATGTGCGGGTTACTTATTCCAGTAGCTGATGGAAGCCGTATATCAGTATTTAACAATATTCTTGTTGATATCGGTGATAATCAGAGCATAGAACAGAATCTATCTACATTTTCTTCACACATTAATCAGGTAATAAATATTATTGACAGAGCTGACGAAAAGTCATTGATACTGTTAGATGAGCTTGGTTCAGGGACTGATCCTGTTGAAGGTGCTGCACTTGCAGTTTCAATAATAGAACAACTGAAGTCAAGTGGTGCAAGACTCATGGTAACAACTCACTATCAGGAGCTTAAGATATATGCAATAGAAACAGAAGGTACACAGAATGCATCATTTGAGTTCAATATATCAAAATTAACTCCGACATATAAACTTATTACAGGTTCTCCTGGAAAATCTAATGCGTTTGAAATATGTAAAAGTCTTGGAATGCCTGATAATGTAGTTGATGAGGCAAGGCAGCTTGTAAGTGCAGAAAATATGAGATTTGAAAAGGTAATAGAAAAGCTTGAACAGACAAGGGCTGAGCTTGAGGCACAGAATGAGGAAATAAGACGTCTCAAAAATGAAGCTGCCATGAATGCTGAAAAACTTGAAAAAGAACTGTCTGAAATTGAGGATTACAAACAAAAAGAACTGGAACGTGCAAGAAATACTTCAATGAATATAATTGAAAACACAAAAATACAGTCAAATGAACTTCTTGATGAACTCCAGTCAATCAGAAAACAGAAGGAAAAAGAAAAGTTCAGTGACATGGTAACGGAAGCTGAGAGAACAAGCAAAAGAATCCTTAATAAGATGTATGATAAGGCGAATCCTGTTACCCCGAAAAAGAAAGACAACTATAAGCTGCCACGTTCATTAAAGACAGGTGACTATGTATTTATAACAAGTATCAATCAGAATGGTACAGTAGTCGGAAATGTTGACAGCAAGGGATTTGTATTTGTTCAGTCAGGAATAATGAAAATGAAAATAAATATTTCTGAACTTCGTCTTGCCGAAAAGGAAAAAACACAGAAAAAAAACAATAAGATGATGGTCAGACAGAAGAAAGATACAGCTGTAAGGCAGGTCCAGCAGGAGCTTGATATTCGTGGATACGCATCTGATGAAGGTGTAGCAGAGGTTGAAATGTTTCTTAACAATGCTGTTATGACAGGATTGTCACTGGTAACTGTTATACACGGAAAGGGAACAGGAGTTCTCCGAAAAGCTGTTCATGCAAGGCTTAAAACACTTTCAATAGTCAAAAGCTATCGTCTTGGAGTATATGGTGAGGGAGAAGACGGCGTAACTATCATTGAACTCAAATAGACAGAAAGGATAACTCATTAATGGTTGATGTATGTTTGGCGGGCACAGGTGGAATGATGCCATTAAAAAACAGATGGCTTACTTGTTGCTATATTGAATATAACGGAAAATCAATTCTGATTGATTGCGGTGAGGGGACACAGATTGCGCTTACAGAGGCCGAGTGTAAGATGAGTAAGCTTGAAACACTTCTTATTACACATTTTCATGCAGATCATATATCAGGTCTTCCGGGACTTCTGCTTTCACTTGGAAATTACTCTAAAAAAACTCCTCTTGAAATTTACGGACCAAAGGGAATAAAAGAAATAGTCAAAAATTTATGCTGTATATGCGGAAAACTTCCTTATGAACTTCATATTACAGAGATTCACACTGATAAACCAACAGATTTCGGAATTCCAGAAATAGATAAAGTAATAAATGTAAAGGCATTTCCTCTCAGACACACTGTACCATGTCTTGGATATTCATTTGTATTTACAAGGAAACCGGTGTTCAATCCAGAAAAGGCACAGGAACTTATGATCCCAAAGACGCTCTGGAGCAAGCTTCATTCTGGCCAGAGTGTAGAGCACAACGGATGTACAGTTACAACTGAGATGGTAACTGATGGGGAAAGAAAACCTGTTAAAATAACATATGCTACAGATACCAGACCAATTGACATGATAACTGATGCAGCTTTCAGATCCGATTTGTTTATATGTGAGGGAATGTACGGAGATGACGAAAATGCAGAAAGCATGGTTGAAAAAGGACATATGCTCTTTTCTGATGCAGCATGCATAGCGTCAGATGCAGAGGTACAGAGATTATGGCTTACTCATTATAGTCCGGCTATGGTAAATCCACAACAGTATGAAAAAAGTGTAAAAAAGAAATTTTCTGATACAACTATAAGTAAAGACGGACAGAAAATAACACTTTAAAAATTCAGTAACACTTTTTTTTGACCTCCATATAATGAAATATAAAGCAAAGAACAACGATGAAAGTCAAAAGCTTCAGTCAGTGTTCATTTGTTTTAAATACATTATATATAGGAGAGTTTCATTATGAACGGAAACTGCTGTTGGATTATCATTCTTGTACTTTTATTTGTTTGCTGTGGCTGTGGCAACGGAATAGGCGGCTTAACCGGCGGTTGCGGCGGTTGTGGCGGTTGTGGCGGTGAAAATGGCTGTGGCGGTTGCGGCGGCTGTGGCGGTTGCAACAATGGTTGTGGCTGTTAATTAATCATCAACAAAAGCGCCGGATAAATTCCGGCGCTTTTGTTTAAAATGTCATGTGCAATATGGACAAAAAGTTTATAACTATTATATTGAATATGATATTTTGATTTACTGTTGCGAAAAAGTACAAAAAAAACTTGACAAAAATTAAAAATGCAGTTATAATAATCAATAGCATATCAAGTTGGTTTTGTTAGCTGAGGATGATAAGTAATAATGATAAAATCAGAAGAAAAGATTTTTACCGGAGATTCTGAAAAGACGGATGAAGAAGTGCTTGAAGATATAAACTGCGGTAAGAGTGGGATAAAAGAAATACTTAATCGTTATGCACTTAATATTCATATAAAGGCTAATTTAATGTCTGCTACGAAAGTTGATGCAGAAGATTTGATGCAGGAAGGTTTTTTGGGGTTATTGAGTGCTGTGGCAGGATATGACAAGACAAAAAACGTTAAATTCTGTACTTTTGCAGAGGTATGCATACTTAATAAAATGAAAACTGCACTCAGAAAAAATAATCGCAAGGTCATACCTGTATATACCCTTGAAGAATCTGTTAAACAGAAGGATTTTGATGATCCGGAAAGTATATATCTCAGGAAAGAACGCATTAATGAGTTTTATTTGAAATTATCTGAGGTTCTTTCAAAAAAAGAACTTGAGATTTTCCGGTTATTTTTAAAGGGCTCCACATATGAACAAATGGCTTGTCAGTTAAATATTTCCCTCAAGGCTATTGATAATGCAATGCAAAGGGTGAGACGGAAGCTTAAATCAGTTTGGAGAGCAGACCATTTTAAAGTCGATTAGTGTCTTTGGTAAAACTAATCAAAATATATGGCCCAGTAGCTTAATTCCAGAGCGTTGTTTATCAAAGGTGGCGGTGGAAATCCGCTCGTGGTCTAAAAAAAATTCTCAACAAGAATAAGTGAGGTAATTGAAAATGTTTGAAGACAAGACATTAGTATGTAAGGATTGCGGATCAGAGTTCGTATTCACAGCAGGAGAGCAGGAATTCTATTCTGCAAAAGGTTTTGAAAATGAACCACAGCGTTGCAAGGATTGCCGTAATTCAAGAAAGAACTCTTCAAAGGGTGAAAGAGAAATGTTTATAGCTACATGTGCTTCATGCGGCGGTGAAGCAAAGGTTCCTTTCAAACCAAGAGAGGATCGTCCTGTATATTGCAGCGAATGTTTCGCTAAGATGAAGGAAGATTAAGTACTTTATGGAAGCGTAACCTGTTAAGGTTACGCTTCTTTCTTGTTAAAGAGGAATTACCGTAAATGTTTGTAAAAAATTCTCAGTTACTCTCTGATAATCCTCTTGCACAGAAAATAGCATGCATAGATGTATTATAAAGAGGGAATAAAACAGATGATCTTACATATGATATCGAATATGATTTTGTTCATGACGGCGAAATCGCATATATGACTATGTATATGACATTTAAGCATAATTCTGTAGAGCCATATATTACAGTTGAAATTAAAGATCTTAAGAAAAATTGATTTTGGAGGAATTACAAATGGATTTTAAAGTTAACAAGGATATGATAATAGGAGAAATACTTGATAAATGTGAGGCAACAGCACCGATGTTCATGGAAATGGGTATGCATTGTCTGGGATGTCCTTCAGCAAGAGGAGAATCACTAGCAGATGCATGTATGGTTCATGGAGTAGATCCTGACGAATTTGAAAAAAAGATAAATGATTTCATTGCATCTCTATAGTATAAATATTACTTTGTTGTTTTCTGTTATGTGGAATCTGCTTAAATAAAACACTGTAAACAGAGCAAAATTAATGCTGGATTATGTTTCTAAAATCGTATATATAAATTTCTCTGCTGAATTGGCAGAGAAATTTTTTGTTTACAAATATAATGATATTTGTTATAATTAATATATTAATTCATACTTTTAAAAGTATGAATTATGGATATGTGTTGTATGCGTTTGAAATTTATTATAATATAAACATAAAAGGGATGATTATTATTACACCTGATAAAAGATTATTAAAATGTGCTGATATGGTAATCGGTAATGGAAAAGTATGTGATGTAGGAACAGATCATGCTTACTTATCAGCCTATCTTGTACAGCAGAAAATATGCAACAGTGTAATAGCAAGTGATATTGCAGACGGACCTCTGGAGGCGGCACAGATAACAATAGACAGACTTGGACTTTCTGATAAAATTACACTTATAAAATCAGATGGGCTTAAAAACATTGGTTCTGACGGTGTGACAGATGTAATAATTGCGGGAATGGGTGCAGAAACTATCAGCGCAATTATTAATGACGCAAAATGGCTCAGAAATAACATAAATATAATTATTCAGCCTATGACAAAGATTCCGTTTATGCGGAAATGGCTGTACGAGAATAAATTTGAAATTATAAAGGAAGAAGCTGTTTCAGATGAAGGTTTTATATATACGATAATGAATATCAGATACAGTGGATACCATATACAAATAAATGAGACTTTTGCGAATGCCGGAAAATTTGATTATTCAGATAAGGACGCAAAAAAATTCGGTGAAGTACAGATTAACCGGCTCAGAAGTATATCTAAAGGAATAAGCCAATCGGACCCTAAAAGTGAAAAGGTACTGATGCTCAGGGATGTATGCTTGAAAATATCAGACATGATTTCCGGAAACATGACAGTTACAGTAGAGGATGTGTATAATCAGATAAACGAAGCTGCTGATTTTTCAACGCAGGACAGCTGGGACAATTCCGGACTTCTGGTCGGCAACATGAAAGACAAGGTTACAGGAATATTAGTTACACTTGATATTACGGATGAAGTAATAAAAGAAGCATTGGCTGAGAAAGCAAATCTTATTGTATCTCATCATCCTGTTATTTTTCATCCACTGAAAAATCTTTCACTAAAAAATCCAGCTGTTAAAATGGCTGCAGCAGGAATAGCCGCAATTTGTGTTCATACACCAATTGATATGGCTGTAAACGGTATTAATGATCTGATAATTGATTTGCTTAGAGATCAATTTAAACTGGATGAATGTATTCAGCCAATTATTCCTCTGAAAAAAGGATCTTCTGCCGGGACAGGACGCATATGTGAGATATCAGGAGATAGTATGACAGCTACTCAGATGGCAGCGCAGCTTAAAAAAATATTTGGATGCAAGGTCATAAGATATACCAATACAACTATGTCAGTTAAAAAAATAGCAATATGTTCGGGAAGTGGAGGTTCACTTCTGGGTGATGTAATTGAAAATGAGTGTCAGGCATATATTACAGGTGATATAAAACATGATATCTGGATAGAAGCTGCAAATAATAATATTGCACTGTTTGACTGCGGGCATTTCTATACTGAAACAATAGTAGCAGAATACATAACCAAATTACTGCAGGCAAACATCATGGGAATAAAAATTATTTCAGCTAAATCAAATATTGATGTAGTTTCTTATGAGATTTAAATGAGGGGAAAATTATGGCATTAGACGGAGCATTTCTTTATATGATTAAAAAAGAGCTGAATTTTCTGATCGGCTCAAGGGTTGACAGAATACATCAGCCGTCAAAGGAACAGATCATTATGAATCTCAGATACAGGGGAGGAAGTAAAAAACTCCTTATTTCTGCCTCTGCGGACAGTGCAAGAGTCCATATTACAGAAAAGGATATTGATAATCCTGCTGCACCGCCGATGTTTTGCATGCTTTTGAGAAAACATCTCGGTGGAGGAAAAATTACTGACATTCGTCAGGATGGTCTTGAACGTATATTGTTCATTGATTTTGAATGTACTGACGAACTTGGTGACGTTGTACATCTAACAGTTGCATGTGAGATAATGGGCAAATATTCTAATATTATACTTATAAATAAAGATGGTAAGATAATAGACAGTGTAAGACGTGTTGACAGTGGAATGTCAAGAGCAAGACTAGTTCTTCCAGGTATGACATATGAACTTCCTCCAAGAGATAACAGACTTTCATTTATTACGTCATCACAAGAGGAAATTAGAGTGGCTTTATCGGAGCAGAAGACCGGTGAAATTTCAAAGGCACTCATACGTGTGTTTGAAGGAATATCACCTGTAATTGCAAGGGAATGGGCGTTTTACAGTACAAAAGGAATTGAAACTGATATTTCAGTGATAGATGAAAATATTATGAACAGACTTCTGTTTATAATATCAAGAACAAAAGAAGATATACTGAATGATAACATAAATTATACTGTTATAAAGACAAAGGAAGGTACGCCTAAGGATTTTTCATTTATGCATATTTCACAATATGGAACTATGATGATTTCATATGATATGGAAACTGCATGTCAGACTCTTGATTATTTTTATGCAGCACGTGATGATGATTCAAGAATAAGACAGAGAGCAAATGATTTATTCAAACTTCTTATGAATCTTGCAGACAGAATAAGCAAAAGAATTGCCAATCAGAAGCAGGAACTTATTCTGTGTGAAGGTAAGGATAAGATGAAACTTATGGGGGATCTTCTTTCAGCTAATATATATCGGATAAAAAAAGGCGATAAAGAGGCAGTGCTTGAAAATTTCTATGATCAGGACTGCTCTGAAATTAAAATTGATCTTGACATAAGACTTACCCCGTCTAAGAATGCTCAGAAATATTATCACGAATATAAAAAGTCAGTGACTGCTGAGAAAAAGCTTGCAGAACAGATAAAGCTTGGAGAAGATGAACTTGCATATATAGAAAGCGTATTTGATTCATTGACAAGAGCAAGGAGTGATATTGACGTTATTGAACTACGTATGGAGCTTGCAGAGCAGGGATATATAAGGACATCAAGATTAAAAGGGAAACCGCCAAAGGAACAACCGCCATTAAAATTCAGATCAAGCGATGGATTTTTGATCTCTGTAGGTAAGAATAATAAACAAAATGATAAGCTTACACTTAAAACAGCAGGAAAAAATGATCTTTGGTTCCATACACATGATATTACCGGTTCACATGTAATATTGTTTACTGAAGGTAATGAACCGTCTGATAAGGCTGTAAGAGAAGCTGCAATGCTTGCTGCATACCACAGTAAGGGGAGAAACTCTTCACAGGTTCCTGTAGACTATACCCAGGCAAGATATGTGAAAAAACCAGCGGGAGCAAAACCGGGGATGGTTATATTTACAAATAATTTAACGGTATATGTAAAACCTGATGAAGAAACGATAAACAGTATGAGAGAAGGAAACAAGAATGCTTAATGAAATAATAGATAAGAATTTTGATGATATGCTAGTTAAGTTTAGTCAGATAATCAGGATTCCCAGTATAGGTTCAGATGCAAAGCCAGGAATGCCTTACGGTGAAAAATGTGCCGAGGTGTTGGCGAAATTTCTGGAACTTGCGTCTGATGAGGGCTTTTATACAAAAAATCATGATAATTACGTAGGAACAATAGAATACAATAAAAAACCGGTCAGGCTCGGCGTTCTTTGTCATCTTGATGTTGTTCCGGTAAATAAAGATGACTGGACGTATGATCCTTTTATAACTGAAATTCACAACGGAAGAATTTACGGAAGAGGTGCTATTGACAACAAAGGTCCTGCAATAGCAGTATTATTTGCGCTTAAAGCTATTAAAGAGTCAGGAACAGATCTTACACATAATGTAAGATTTATTGTAGGGTGTGATGAAGAACGTGGTTCATCTGATCTTGAGCATTATATGAAAACAGAAAAAATGCCTCCGATGGTATTTACTCCTGACGGAGACTATCCTGTAATAAATATCGAAAAAGGAATGCTGAGACTACGTTTTAGTCAGAATATTATTATGAAACATATAAAGAGCATATCCGGCGGAAGTGTAGTAAATGCTGTCCCTGCTATTGCAACTGCAGTTATTGCAGATTTATCTCTTGATGATATTAAAGGCAGTAATAAAAGTATCAGTATTTTGCAGGAAAATGATGGCATACGTGTAACATACAAAGGAATGGCGGCACATGCATCTACACCATCACTTGGTGATAATGCAATTACAGGCCTTATTGAATTTCTTAGACAGCAGAAGATTGACGATAATGAAAAAAATATTCTTAGCCTGCTCGGAGATTGTTTTCCTCATAATGATACTGCCGGTACAGGATTGGGAATACAGATTTCTGATGACAAATCAGGTGCTCTTACAGAAGTTCTGAGTATAATTAACTACAGCAACGGAGTGTTTGAATGCAAAATGGATATACGTTATCCGGTCACAGGTAATAAGGATATAATTATAAACAAGGTAAGGGAAAGGTTATCATCTGCAGGATTTGATTTATTTGATGATATTGCTAATAACCCGCATATTGTGGATGAAAACAGTGAATTTATTAAGACACTGCTGAATGTATATCATGAACAGACAGGATTGGAGACATACTGCAAAGCAATAGGAGGAGGAACATATGTACACGATATTGAAGGGGGCGTGGCATTTGGTGCTGAGTTTCCGGGAGATATCAATAATATGCATGGAAATGATGAATCAATTACACTTGAAAGTCTGAAACTCAATACAAAGATTATTGCAAATGCAATATATCAGATATGCAGATAAAAATTAGCAGCGTAATCGTTAATTTCGATTACGCTGCTAATTTTTTATAAATGAGATATTACTGATTAGGCTGGATATAATCAGCAACACAGTATCCAACCATATTGTTAAATGAAACCTTGAACCACTTTATCGTATCATCATCCGTCACAACTGTTTCAAGAATTTCAACTATATCACCTTTTACAAGCTGATGAAGTACATCTGCGTCATAAAATGTATCTGTACGTATACTGAGTGTGTCACCTGTTACAGTTCCGAGATTTTTTGGTGCTGTAAGTTGTTCACAATCAAGTTTTACTGATAAAGGGGATTTGTCAATAGAATCATCATCAAACTTAAATGAAGCCTGTATTATATAATTATCGTTCTCGAATACTCTGTATGCGTAGTAATATGAATCTGTTTCATTGAGTACAGGTGAAGGCTTTGCAAAATTCAATGCGCTGGAAAGCTGGAAATATGTCATGTCAGCTGTTACTTCAGGAGTAATAAAGCCGGCATCAGTTACAGTTATAGATGATATTACTGACTCATCAGTAAGTGTTTTATCCAGTGTAGAGAATGTAAGCGGATAGTTGACATATGTAATTAATGTTGTATCTGCCATCTTTATTGTGTATTGTTCACCGAACTTATCTTTAAGATCCTTTAATGTTTTTCCTATAAGGTCAACAGCAAAATAATCAGATTTAATCTTATCTTCAGCGGAAGAATCCGTGACTGAATCTGCAATTGATGAAGAAGAACTTGATGATTGAGGCTGTGTCTTAGGTACTTTTTTATTTGTAAAGTTCAGATATATAAGCAAAAGAGAGTATAGAAAAATAATAACTGAAAGAATAAGTATACATATATGAAGCATATTTGAAGGCTTTACAACCGTAATAAGTTCTTTTGACTCAGGATCAAGATCAATATATTCATAAGTTTTTCCACATTTTTTACATACATCAGTACCCTTAGGCATTTTCGCTCCGCAGTTTTTACATCTTTTCATAAATATTTCACCTATTTTGTTTTTTATTTGTAAATAAATATTGTTTGAAAGCATTATAAAATGCTATATATTTAATTATATATTATTTAAGTACTAATTGTCAATATAAATACAGGATAAAAACTAAATTAAATTTTATACTGAATGTATTGACCTTTAATGTACCAAAATGATATAATTTAGTAGTACTGATTATTAATTTTTATGCTTGGAGGCTGAAAAAATGATTGTAACTGATGATAAAATAATTAGTTTAGTTGGATTTGCCCGTCAGATGAATTGTACGGACATACATATTTCGATGGATCACCCTGTGGTACTGAGAAAAATGGGCGAATTGATAAAAACTAATTTTGAAGCAAACAATGAAGACATAAAAAAAATGATAATGTCTATAGTCGACGAAGAACAAAAGAATCTGATAAATGAGAGCAAAGATGTCATTACAACGTTTGAGATGCCTAAACCACAGCCATTCAGGCAGAGAGTATGTATTTACAAGCAGATGGGTAAACTGGCAGCATCTATACGGCTGTTGCCGCATTCGACAATTCCGATAGAAGAACTCAATATACCTGAATCAGTTATTACTGAGCTTCTTCGTCCGTCAGGAATAACATTTATTACCGGACCTGCAGGAAACGGAAAAACAACTACAGCAGCTTCACTTATTCAGCAGATTTGCAACACAAATCCTATGCACATAATTACTTTGGAAGAACCTATTGAATATGTGTTCAGAAGCACAAAGTCAACAGTACATCAGAGACAGATAGGAACTGATATTGATTCATTCAGCAAAGCTTGTGAATATGCATCAAAGGAAGATACGGATATAATTTTTATTTCAGATATACGTGATTTTGATACGCTTAATGCGGCTGTAAAAGCTGCTGAAAGTGGACATGCAGTAATAGCATGCTATAATGCAAACAGCATTATTCATGCTCTTGATTCACTTGAAGAACTGTGTCCTACTCAGAGACAAGAAAGATTCAGAATAAGATTTTCAAATGTAATAAGATCCATGATAACTCAGAAGCTTGTACCTTCTGCAGACGGAACTTCAACTGTTATTGTAAACGAAGTTATGATCTGCAATGATGCAATAGCTAATGTTCTGCGTCAGGAGAAAAGAACAGCAATAACAAATATTATGCAGACAAGTTCTGCGCTTGGAATGCATACACTTAACAGCATTCTTGTAAAACTTTGTGGAAGCGGAACAATAACACGTGAGTCAGCAATACGATGTTCAGCTGACCGTGATGACCTGCTTCAGTATCTTAAATAAGAAAAATATGTCTGATGCATTTTTATGTATCAGACATATTTTTTATGTTTTTAAAACATTTTTTCTTTTATTTTTTTTTTGTTTATAAAGCAACATATCAGCATTTTCTAGAATATCACTTAACTGAATGCTTTGATCGCATACAAAAGGATAAATACCAAGACTCATATTAATATAGTATGGCTTGTCACAAGCGTTGTTGAAGTTTTCCGTTGTCATATTTATTCGGTTTGTAATAAGATTAAGATTTTCTGCATTTCCCAGAAGTGCAAATACAGCAAATTCATCTCCGCCGATTCGTCCTACTATATCAGTAGTTCGGAATGAACGCAGAAGTATGTTTGCTATGGTTTTAAGTGAATAATCTCCGTCATCATGTCCGAACTTATCATTTATTACTTTCAGATTATCCATATCTGCAAACACGACGACAGCATTTTTTCCGGCATTTGCAGGATTGCTTATTATTGACTGAGCATTGTCAAAATAACCTCGTCTGTTATATACTCCTGTAAGTTCATCATGCTTTGATATCTGTTCAAGATTTTTATTGTTTTCTTTTTCTGATATAAGCATGGTATGCCATTTGTTGAGAAGATTACTGTATTTTATTGCCGTACTTACCTGCACAGCAGCTTTGTCCATGAATTTATAAAGTTCAGGTGTAATATCACAGATAAGGATTCCATATAATTCTTCGTTTGAGAAAAGCGGATTTATTACAAGTGATGATGAGTCCGGAGCTGAAATATAATTGCTTCTGAACAGATCGCTTATCTGAATACGTGGATTATGTGTATAATATTTTATATTATCATTTGTCTGAGAGAATTTAAGGTAAATTGTATCAGGCGGAGTCCATGGACTATTGTCATTGTGCATAACAGGACTTTCAAATAACAGAAGATAGCTTCTTTTAAAGCCGATTGAGGAAAGCCTCTTCATTACAGGATAAAACGCCTTGTCATTTGTTTCTCCCGTAATAATTACGTCGTTTACAATTGAGTTTATTATTGAGTCCTTATTATGTATTTGTTTTAATAAATGAGAGTCATTCGCTTTGTAATATGTGGAAATCTCTCTGTAAATCTGAGAGAAAATGATTCCCGCTTCACCATTGCTTTCAATAGAGATTTTACAGCAGATGGCATCAATAATATTAAAAATCGTATCATAAGAGATTATTTTAAGTGCACCTGTTTGAATAACATCCGAAAGTGCTGAAATAATAGCTTTTTTTGCCTGTTTTGATTTTACAGAATTTGTGTAGTTTAAAAGTGCTTCAAAAAAGTTTCTGAAACACACTTTGATACTGTTATATGCGTCCTTGGTAAAGTAATGTGATAAAAGAGGATAGTCATCACTTCCAAAAAGATACATCATATAATCATCAATTGTGAGAGAGCCAACCTGATTTTTATGAATTTTTGAATCTGCAAATATATAACTTAGTTTTTCAGATGATGTATTTTTACATCCGCATGAATTTCTGATTATAAGTGTTGTAGGAACAGTTATACGCTGAACTTCAGTTTTTCCTTTTATAGTTGATGCAAATTTCACGGACTGATATCCAAGGTCAAAACTGTCGGCTTTTACAGTTGTAAGGGCAGGGGAAAGATCAATAGCTGTATGAGTATTGTCAAAACCTATTACAGCAATGTTTTTTCCGACAGTATACTTACTTTTGGAAAGGATATTGTATCCTCCCTTTGCCATTTCGTCATTCGCAAAGCAGATAGCATCAAGGTCAGGGTTTTCATTAATAAGCTGCTGCACCTCTAATTCACAGAATTCAGAAAAGTTTCCGTATACAATGAGATTGTGATCAATCGGAAGATTGTTGTCAAGAAGCGTCTGAAAGTAAACATTTAGTCGTTCTACAGCATCAAAATTTAACTTTGAACCGCTTACAAATCCGATTTTACGGCAGTTATGTTTATGTATAATGTGGTTAATTGCTTTATTCAGGCCTGTTTTGTTGTCAAATTTAATTGAATGATAATTTTCATATTCGGAAGACATTGTTATGATTGGGATGTTTGGGAATTTTTTTAAGAATACCACAATTTCATCTTCAGTAAGGGTGTTTCCGATATTTCCTGTCATGATAATAAGAACATCAAGATTTTTATAGCTCCCTATATCATATACTGTATTATATTGATAATAATAAGGGGACTGCATTAAATCATTATAATTTGCGTTGAGATACATTCCAGGGAAAATTATAAGATTTGCATTAATATCAGCAGCAGCTGCAACGGCACCTTTACACACGGAGCATGTAAAATTATCGTTAAAGTCGCTGACATACAAGCCAATGTTTAATTTACTGTTTCTCATAAATTTCCTCCTAATATGGGTATTATGTTTATTAAATAATTATAACATACAGTAAGTGTAAAATACAATAGAAATATATAATTTTATAAAAATCAGATAGTATTAATTATATATCTATAAATAATTATAAAACTCAAAATTGTAATATATAATTTTTTTCTCTCTTTA
>OBID01000233.1_pt1 | contig 24609 bp, 30 predicted proteins | sample 1519781 | NCBI WGS metagenome assembly OBID01 (sample SAMEA3991478, study PRJEB22521) | metagenome | biome: anthropogenic terrestrial biome; feature: sewage plant; material: sludge | place: Sweden | collected 2012-09-26 | reverse complement strand
GCTCCACCTATTAAGTTTATAAAGGCAACGATAATTGATATAATCGCATCACCTTTTACAAACTTGGAGGCACCGTCCATAGCTCCGTAGAAGTCAGCTTCACGCTGAACATTTATGCGTCTTACTCTTGCGGTTGCTTCATCAATGGTTCCTGAATTAAGGTCGGCATCAATAGCCATCTGCTTACCAGGCATAGCGTCAAGAGTAAATCTTGCTGATACTTCGGCAACTCTTTCAGCACCCTTTGTGATAACAATAAACTGTACGATAACGATGATTATGAAGATGATAAATCCGACAACAGCGTTACCCTGCATAACGAACTGACCGAAAGTCTTGATTACGCTTCCGGCATTACCGCCGTTTCCAAGAATAAGTCGTGTTGAGGAAACATTCAGTGAAAGCCTGAATAATGTTGTGATAAGCAATAGTGAAGGGAAAATTGAAAACTCGAGTGTATCCTTTATATACATCGTGGTAAGCAAAATAATGAGCGATAATGTGATGTTAATTATAAGTCCTACGTCAAGAAGTGCTGGTGGGAGAGGAATGATAATCATTATTACAACTAATACAATTATCAACGAAAATGAATTCTTCAGATAATTCATTTATTTCCTCCCGATTTATTTGGATAAGCTGTTAATATTCAAGCTTCTTATTTTTCAAGTCATATACGAATGCGAGAATTTCAGCAACCTCGTGATAGAATTCCTCAGGAATTTCCTGACCTATCTCAACAGCGTCATATAATGCTCTCGCAAGTGGTCTGTTTTCTGTTAGTGTAATATCATGCTTTGAGGCAACTTCAATAATTTTAAAAGCTATTAAGTCTGCTCCCTTTGCGAGAACAAGAGGTGCGCGGTTCTTTTCTGGGTCATATTTTATAGCAACAGCAAAATGGGTTGGGTTCCTGATAACAACATCGGCATTCGGAACATCAGCCATCATACGAGCTTGAGCCATTTCCCTCTGCTTCTGTCTTATCTTGCCCTTAATCTGAGGGTCACCTTCCATCTGCTTGTATTCTTCCTTGATTTCCTGCTTGGTCATCTTTAAGTTCTTTTCATATTCCCACCACTGATAACCGTAGTCCAGTATGCCGACGAATATAAAAATTATTGAGATGGTCATAACAGCTGAATAAACTGAAGAGCATAAGTAAACTATTGCAACCTTAGGATCAATATCAAAAAAGTTGATTATCTCAACAAGTCTGCTTTTTATCTGTGAATAGATAATAGCCGATATTATTGCAAGCTTGATGAGGTTCTTGACAAGGTCGACTATTGCCCTCATTGAGAAAAGCTTTTTAAACCCTGACAATGGATTCAGTCTTGAAAATTTCGGCTTGACTGCTTCCATAGAAAACATAAATCTTGTCTGAATACCAGTGAAGATTATGGGTGCAAGAACTCCCACTATAAATGCAGGACCTGCAACAGTAAATACAATCTTCATTGCGTTCCTGAAAACATAATTAACAGTTTCCTGTGAAAGCTCTGTATACTTGCCCGACATATTTATAAAGCTTATTATTCCTTGGGCAAGATTTCTATATATGGAGTTTGAGAATATTCTTAAAGTTAAAAACATTACTACAATAAAAAGGGCTGACGCAAAATCGTTACTCGAGAAGACGTTACCTTTCTTTCGTTCGTCCTTTTTACGTTTGGGGGTGGCTTTTTCGGTTTTTTCACCTGCTGATGAACCTGCCAAGTATAATCCCCCCTAAAGACCCGTTTTACGCTATTATTTGATAAGTGACGGAAGTATCGCCGTCAGATTATCCATAAGCATCTTCATATATTTATCAATAGCGTCTGAAAGAGGTTCTGCGATAATGAAAAGCATAAACAACCCGAACAGAAGCTTAACCTGTATGTTTACCTGCATTACCTGTATCTGCGGAACTGCCTTCATAAGAATACCGCCGCAGAATTCCAGCAGAAGCTGTGCAAGTATTATCGGAATAGCAAGCTTCATTGCAAGTGCAAGGACTGTTCCAAAGTAATTTACTAAAACAACTGTTATATCAGGGTTGAAATTCTTCCATCCAACGGGAACAAAGTCATAGGATATTGCAAATATCTTTATATATGACAGATGACAGTCAGTAATGAAGAAGTACATAAGGAACATATATGTCATAATGGAACCGAAAAGAGGCATCTGAACACCACTTGACGGGTCATAAATCTTTGCCATACCAAGACCTGACTGCATATCCATCAGCTCACCGCCAACAAGTATTGTCGAGAGGAAAAGCTGTGTTACAAAGCCAAGTATTACACCGATTATGCCTTCCTTGAAAAATGCTACAGCAAGCATCGGTAAGCTGTCATAAGCTACGTGAACATTGTTTATTGCGCTCATTGCAATAACAATTGTCAATGCAACTGTTGTGCCTATTTTTACTATTGAAGGAATATTCTTTCTTGCAAAAATCGGGTTAAATGCGAATATTCCGAATACTCTTGCAAAGACAAGCAGATACGCCTGATAGTTATTCATCAGATCTTCAAAAGTCAAGCTATCGCCTCTTTCGTGAGTAGTTTACTTCCCGACTTTTGCCATCAGCTTGAAGATTTCCTTTGCGAAGTCTGCACAAGTGTCCATCATCCAGCCACCTGCTAAAAGAAGTATTAATCCAATAGCGATAAGCTTCGGGACAAATGTCAGCGTCTGCTCATGAACCTGTGTGGCAGCCTGAAGTATTGAAATAACAAGACCGATGACAATGCTTATTATAAGAATTGGTCCACCGACCTTTAAAATAACAAGAAGGGCTTCTTTGAATACAGATAAAGCCTGATCCTGTGTCATTTGCCCTTCCCCCTTTTTTATAAGTAGCTAATTGAATCCCGCGACAAGCGATCCGATGAGAAGTTCCCATCCGTTTATCATAATAAACAGGAGTAGCTTGAACGGCATTGATATCATCGCTGGCGGAAGCATAATCATACCCATCGACATCAGCGTCGACGCAACAATTATATCTATAACCAGGAACGGTATATAAAGTAAAAATCCTATTATGAAAGCTCTTTTTAACTCACTGATGATAAATGCAGGAACAACGACCTCAAGTCCTAAGTTTTCAGCAACATTATCCTTTGGCATATCTTTGTCAGCAAGTTCAAGGAAGAAGCTCATACTGCTTTTTGAAGTCTGCTTGAGCATCCATTCCTTAAGCGGTACTGAAGCTTTCTTTGCAGCCTCCATTGTGGAATATTCGCCCTTCTTGTAAGGCTCATATGCAACCTTGTCCATCTGCTTGAAAACAGGCGTCATTATAAAGAATGTCAGGAACATTGCAAGTCCGACAAGAACCTGATTAGGTGGCGTTTGTTGTATACCAAGTGCATTTCTTAAAAGCGAAAAAACGATAATAATTCGTGTAAAGCTTGTCATTAAGATAAGAAGTGATGGTGCTACTGAAAGAATTGTAATAAGAAGAACAAGCTCCAGTGTGCCGTTGTTATCTTTTACATTAAGAAATCCATCAAGGATATTGCCATCATTTTTATCAGTCTGCTGTGTAGTAGAGGTACTCGTTTTCGGAGCAGCCTGAGCATTAGCAGTAATTGTTTTTATTGAACATAGTGATATTACAATAACAATAACTGAAATAATAAGCATAATCAGCGGCTTTTTAATCTTCGACAAAATCTCAGCTTTCGTCATTGTCTTCACCGCCTTTTTTACGCGTTTTTGCAACAATAGCACTTGCAAGTGACATTGCAAAAGTCTGCTTTGATGCTGATTTCTTTTCTTCTAAAAGCTTTTCAATCTCATCCTTGTCAAGATCAGATATTTTAGTTAATTCTGCTGTGTAACACCAACGAGCATATATTTTCCACCGACTGAAACAATCATTACTGCCTTGTCAGCGCCAAGATTTGCTCTTTCGTGAACCTTCAGCATTCCGTTTCCGGAAAATTTAACTCTTTTGTTAAGCCAGTTTGCGCCGTAATATGTGAGAAAAATTAAAATCACGACACCTATCAATGAAAAGAGTATAGTTATTATTTCACTCATATTTATCCTATTATTTTTGATACTGTCTGAAGAATTCTGTCTGGCTTGAAAGGCTTAACGATAAAGTCAAGCGCACCGAGCTTGATAGCTTCGACAACCATTGATTCCTGTCCCATAGCAGAGCACATAACAATTTTAGCAGTTGAATCAATAGCTTTTATATCTCTTAGTGCTTCAATTCCTGTTTTGTTTGGCATTGTAATGTCCATTATAATAAGGTCAGGTTTTTCGAGTTTGAACTGTTCAACAGCCTGTTCACCATCAGCTGCCTCCGCAATGCTGGTATAGCCATTCTTGGTGAGGGTGTCCTTAATCATCATTCTCATAAAAGCAGCATCATCAACCAGAAGAATTTTTTTATCCATGTTATTTACTCCTTATCCCCTAAAGTATCCAAAAATTTTGATTTAACAATTTCTGTGACTCTTACAGCAAAGTTGTCGTCAATGACAACAACATCGCCTCTAGCAATTAAATGTCCGTTTACTATTACGTCAACAGGGGCTCCTGCCTGTCTGTCAAGCTCTATGACAGTACCCTGCGTGAATTCAAGAATTTCTTTTACCTTTTTCTTCGCTGAACCGATTTCAACTGATACATTGAGAGGAATGGTCATAAGAAGCTTCAGGTTGTCCTGTTGTTCCATTGGTAATACAGGTGTGCCAAAGTTTTCAAACTGATGAAGTTTAATACTTTGAACGTTGATAGGCTCCGGCTGTTGCTGTTGATAAACTGGCTGTGGCATTGGTTGCTGGTACATTGGCTGTTGATATACAGGCTGCTGATATACCGGCTGTTGCTGTTGCATCTGCTGAGGAACCGGTTGCGGGGTTGGTTGCAGAATTGGCTGTGGCATTGGAGGAGGTGTCTGCACAGCAGGCTGTGGTGCAACTGTTACAGGAGCAGCTTCCTCAGGGGAGTCATCAAGTCCCTGCAGCATTTTCGATGCAAGTGTTCTTGCAAGTTCAATTTGTATTATTGAAACAAACTCACTGTTTATTACACCATCTATCGTGAGATTAAAGCGTATTGCGACAACATAATCATCCGGCTTATAATTTTCGATTGTCTCTGTATTATCGGCATCTTTGATTTTTGCAACAGGCGTTGATATATCAATGGACTCGCCCAGGAATTCCGAAAGAGCTGTTGCAGCTGAACCCATCATCTGATTCATTACTTCGCATACTGCAGAAATGTTAAGCTCATCGAATACAAAGTCATCTGTTACTACAAGCGGAAGTCCCATCAGCTGATTGAGCATTAACTGAACATCAGACTGCTTGAGAATCATTGTGTTTGTTCCTTTGACTCCTTTTATGTAGTTAATCATTACATATATTGAAGGCTCAAGGTCAGGATATTTAAGCTCACTGAAGCGGACAATGCTGACGTGAGGAGTTGTAATCCACACCTTTGCATTCAGCAGATTAGAAACAGCCGTAGCAGCTGAACCCATACTGATATTTTCTATTTCCGCCACTGCACTTAGCTGCATTTCAGAAAACTGAACTTCTTTTGGGATCACTGCCTGATTACTCTGAAGATCATTACTCATGCTTCCCATCTACCTCAATTCTTAAAAGTATTATCCAGCCTTACGGCTTTTCTGTTGTTCTTTGCACCAAGTTTTCCATCAAACCACGGTGTTTCCCCAACTTTTACAACAACGTTATTAGTTATGTTTGTATTAAGAGGGATTATATCATTGACCTGAAGATGAAGAATATCCTGAAGGTCAACCTGCGTCTCGCAAAGAACTGCTGTCACATCAAGTTGAACGTCTTTAATTCCTTGAAGAATTTCTGCCTTTCTTTCTGTTTCCTTAAGAGGATCAAGACGTCTTGAGCTTCGAAGGCTCTTATCATTGAACTTTGCCATTATCTGCTCAAGATTCATAGCAGGAATACAGATTGAAATAGTGTTTTTAACATCCTTTATTTCAACCTCAAGCATTATCTGAATGATTATTTCATCCGGAGCAATGCTCTGAATAACTCTTGCATTGGTTTCAACACTTGTTATCCTTGTATTTATATCAATGAATGATGACCAGGATTCCTTCTGCATTGAACACATTTTTTCAACAATCGTACGAAGGAGCCCTATTTCTATTTCAGTAAAATCTCTGTTGATATCAACATAGGTTCCGTTACCGCCGAGAAGCCTGTCCATAAGCGTAAATGAAATAGGATTTGAAAGCTGCATTATCATAACAGTATCATCAATATCCTCATCATTTGTTTCAAGATCCAGTATTGCCATGAGTACATATTCAGGAAGAGCATTGCTGAATTCGTTATATCTCTGTTCTTCAAGCTGAAGAACATTCACCTTGCAGTAAAGCCTCAGCATTCCTGTGAAATAAGAAGACAGCAGACGTGAGTAGTTTTCAAATATTCTATCAATAACCCTCAGACGTTCCTTTGTGAATTTCTTCGGCATTCTGAAGTCATAAGGCTTTGATTTCTTTTCATTTTTCTGAGATTCAATTTCTTCAATAACCTTGTCTCCATCGGTACTGAAACTTCTCAGCAAATCGTCTATCTGGTTCTGGGACAAAACATCTGCCATCTATGTATCACCTCTCAATAAGGGTTATTTTGTAGCTTTAGTTGATGAAGAATCCGCCTTCTTAGGGGTTTCCTCCGGCGGAACGAAGTCTGTTCCGAAGTCCAGTTTAAGTAATTCATTAATGACACTCTGATCAGTAAAGTCAGCATCATTTCTTACAATAACTATTTCAACACGACGGTTTTTTGCTCTGTTGGCTTCAGAATTATTCGGCGCAACAGGTCTGAATGAACCATATCCTGCTGATATCAGTTTTTCAGGGGCACAAATTTTCTTATCTCTGAGGTAATTGCCAACACTAACAGCTCTTCCGCTTGAAAGTGCCATATCATCTATCTTTGATCCCGGACTTATGGCTGTATGTCCGCATACCTTTACAATCATTATCTTATCGTCAACAGCTTTTACTCCAGTTCCTATTGCAGTAAGAACCTTTTTGCCTGAATCAAGTAGTACATCACTGTCACCGGAAAAGAAAATATGATTCTGGAATTTAAGATAAACGTTCGCTTCACCTTTTTTTACTTCAACTTCTCCCTTAAGATTGTTGTCGTTAACATAATTTTCAAGGTATTGATATAACTGATCAAAGGTTTCAGGTAATTCCCCTTCGCCTAACTCATCAGTGACAAATGGCTTGTCAGAAGCTGAATCGGGATTTTCTGGTGCGACGATTGTGTTTGCGTAAGCTCCATGTGATTGAAAGGCTTGTAATATATATTGCCACTTTCCCTCATCAAATGATGAGCTGGCATAAAGCATAACAAAGAATGTCAACAACAATGTAACCATATCACCATATGTGTCCATCCAGTTGGCACCGCCTTCACCACCGGAGCTCTTTTTTCGTCTAGCCAAAAAATCACCTTCTTTTATTTTTTCATTCTAACATACTTCTTGTATAAAATCTACTTTTTTATACAACTTAACTGTTTTTAACATAAATTTTTAATTTTCTTTTGTTTCTTTTTCCTTTTTCTTACCTTTGTTCTTAGGAACCATAAATTCAAGCTTTTCCTGTATGTATCTTGGGTTAGCACCTGAAATTATTGCAAGTGCACCTTCTTCAACAATCTGCATGCACAAAAGCTCTTCTGCATGAATTGTTCTTAATCTGTTTGCAATAGGGGAAGCGATAAGATGGGCAAGAATACATCCATAGAATGTTGTAACAAGAGCAGTTGCCATTCCGGATCCAAGCCCATCGGCATTACCACTCAGGTTAGCCAGCATGTTTATAAGTCCGACAAGGGTACCGATCATACCAAAACCCGGTGCTACCGCCCCCATCTTGTCCCAGAATGCAGTGTTTTCTTCGTGTCGGTCACACATAAAATCTATTGCATCATCAAGCATTGCTTTTACTCTGTCGCTGTCGTTAGCGTCAACAATAAGCATAAGGCTTGATTTCATGAAAGGATCGCTGCAATCGTTTGCGCTTTCTTCAAGTGCGAGAAGGCTCTTGCTTCGTGCAATTTTTGCATATTCAACCATCTGGTCTATGTACTTATGTGGCTTGTATTTTTTAGGCTTAGCAAAAAGCTTAATCATTTTTGGTACGTTTTTAATTACCTTGAACGGGAAGGACATCAATAATGCACCAAAAGTTCCTCCGCATGTAATTGCAAGAGACGGATAATCAATAAACCCCGAGAGAGGGTCTCCTGATCCAATCATCCCATATACTACCAACCCTAAGCCTGCTAAAAAGCCGAGTATACCTGTTATGTTCATATTATATCCCCCGATTCATTTAGTATAAAATCTATTCCAAGCTAAAAAGCGAATATTCTTTATTTATTTCTTCCTCTGCATTTTATTTTATAATCTTTGGACTTTTCAATAACCTCATCCAAAGTTTCCTTAACAACATAGCTTCTTCCGCTTTGCATAGTAATAATTGTATCGGGTGCCTGTGAGATATTTTCTATAAAATCTTCATTAACAACAATAACCCTATCGTCTACTCGTGTAAGTTTTATCATATTTAGCCCTCATTTTATATTGTGTGGGAAGCCGTTTTACGGCTCCCCATCAATATTTAGTTTATTTATCTCTTAAGATTTACAAGTTCCTGAAGTAGTTCGTCTGATGTTGTAATAATTCTTGAGTTAGCCTGGAATCCTCTTTGTGTTGTAATCATATCAGCGAATTCCTGAGCAAGGTCAACGTTTGACATTTCAAGTGCACTTGAAACTATTTCACCTGATCCGTCATAACCAGCCTGGCAAACTCTTGGCTGTCCTGATGCTGATGTCTGCTGGAAGTATGAGTTACCAGCCTCTTCAAGTCCTGATGGGTTGTCAAAGGTTACAAGGTCGATTCTTCCAAGAACCATCTGACCGTGAACGCTGTGTGTTGCAGTAATAACACCATCATTACCGATTGCAAGGCTTGAAAGGTTACCAACTGTCTGCTCAGCAGCAGTTCTACCACCGTCAAGCTTTATTGTGCCCAGCATACCAGCAATATTCTCATAGTATGTATTGTCACCGTTGCCAAGCTTGATTGGTTTTGCAGCAAGATTTGAACCTGTTACTGCGGTTGTGAGTCCTGCGAAGGTAAGTGCTTTTGTATCGCCTGCTACTATTCCTTCAGCAGTATTTGCAGCATCTGCAAGAGTCTGAAGATCTGCGGCTGTGTATGAATCTGTTTTAACAAGTGAGAAAATAAGTGTGTCATCGTCCCACTCAGCAGAAGCTGTACCTGAATCTATAGTCTTATACTTAATATTGATTGTGTTACCGTCTTTACCATCTGCGCCAGCAGTAATTGTCATCTTGTCAGCTGCTGTAGCACCGAATTCTACGTAGTTTGTTGAAGCAGCAGCTGTGTCAGCTGGAGCTGGTTCAACCATCATTGTGAGAGCACCAGTTGGTAGTGTGATACCACCGTTTCTGATTGCTTCGTCAACTGCTGACTGCAATGTTGCAAGGTCATCATATTTTGCCTGCTGATCAAATGTAACTGTAAGGTTATCCCCTGACATTGTTGCTGTCGGAGGTGTTCCGTGTACGAAGTTTATTGTGATGTTACCCTTGTCACCGACTGCTGTTGCGTTGATAGATACTGTTGAGCCGAGCAGCTGTTTTGAAGCTCGACGCTCTTCCGATCTAACATTAGGAACAACAATCTGAATTCTATCAGTTGATGCTGCCTGTCCTGTCGGGTCACCTGTGATACCAAGAACGAAATTACCCTTTGCATCAACAAGGTTACCGTAGTTATCTATTGCAAGGATACCTGCTCTTGTGTAGAATTTATTTCCAACTTTGTCCTGTACCTGAAAAAAGCCTTCACCGGCAATAGCTAGGTCAAGCCCGCTATCAGTCATCTGAAAGCCTGATCTTGACATAACAGTATCAATTGTACCAACAGTAACACCGTAACCAACCTGTGAAGGGTTATTACCACCGACAGTTGAAGTACCAGCTGTTGCATTCCTGATATTCTGATAATAAATATCACTGAATGTTACACGGCTTGACTTAAAACCATAAGTATTTACGTTAGCAATATTGTTACCGATTACGTCCATTTTAGTTTGGTGTGCAGTTAGTCCTGAAACACCTGAATATAGAGATCTTAACATTTATATACACTCCTTATAATTTAAGTTTTGTGCGGGCAGAAATTTTCTGCCTCATACTATACGATTTTGTATAGCATAAATGTCAACCGTGAATTTTACTCATCAAGCGGTCAGAGTAAAACAAGCTCCCTTTTCGGTCCAGCTCTTACATTATTACGGTTGAATCTATGTTTGTGAATACGTTGCCCAACATATCGGAGTCCGACATTGTTGTGATTACCTTGTTGTTTCTTACATTGACAACAAAAGCAGTTTTGTCAATCAGAACGAGAGTTTCGTTTGCACCCTTTTCCTGTGCGAGCTCAACAGCTTTATTCAGTCTTTCGAGCTTATTGCCCTCAGTCATATCTATACTGCGCTGATTAATTCTATCAAGTGCATGCTTGGAAAATTCAACAGAACCTGTGTTCTGGTTTAACTTTTCCCTTAATGCCTGAGCGAAAGCACTGCCCTGTGGCTTTGTGTTGTCCTGAGAAACTTTCTTCTGGGATTCAGGCTGTATCGGGGTATTGACTTTTAGGTTATTCAGTCTGAATTCGTTAATGTTCATAAGTTGTTCTCACCACATTTCTGTTAATCTTACTTCTAAGTGTCTGTTTCCGTCTTTGGCTTTTCAGTAACAACCTCCATAAGATTCTTTGTGGAGAATGTCTTTCCGCCGACTATGATTTCAAAGTCTGTTCCGTTCATTTTTACCGCTGTAACAACATCTGTTACCTTTTCCGTTTCGCCTGACTTGTTGACTGCTGCCATAGTAACAGTCTTTCCGACGAGTGATGTTGCAAAGGATGCATTAGCGAAATAGCTTAGTTGCTGCATCTGCTGTAATGAATTGAACTGTGCAAGCTGTGCTATGTATTCTGCATTGTCGGTAGGATTCTGAAAGTCCTGATTTTTCATCTGTTCTGTCATAAGCTTTAAAAAGTCCATCTGACCCAAAGCGCCATTACTTTCCTTAGCAAAATAGTCCTTGTATTTTTCATAGTTGGTCTGGATCTGGCTTGAACTGTTTATGCCGTCTGCCATAACTGCCCCTCCCTTACAAATTCTTTAACCTGCTGCTTGTTTTCCTCTGCTATACTCTGGCTGTTGCCTGAATATGTGTTGGAAGTCTGTTTCTGCTGATACTGTGCTCCTGAATCTGAATGTGAAAGATTGAACTGTCCAAGGAAGCTGTTAGTGTTTTCGTTAGGATTTACAATCATAACGTCCTTGACCTGTCCGTTGATTTCCTGAAGATTGGAAACAAGTGTCGGCAATCTTTCTGCAAGAAGTTTTTCTGTTGCAGAGTTCTGTGCCATAATGCTTACTGTGATTTCTCCACCACTCTTTACAAGCTTGATTGCTACTTCGCCGAGCTCCTGTGGTTTAAGCATAAGTGTAATTTCTTTTGTGTCTGATGTTATGCCAGTGTTTAGCTGATTGATTATTTGGTCAGTAATCTGCTTCTGAACAGGTATTTCAACGTTTGTTGCTTTAGCAACCTCCTGTGGAGTTGTTACCTGCTGCGGGGATTTTGACTGCTGTGCATAAGCTAAAAGGTCATCAAACTCTGAACTTTCCTTTGCTGACTTAACCTCATTTGCTGTGCCTGTACCAATCGCCTTTTGTGAAGCCTGTGCAATCTGTGAATCTGCTGCCTCATCAGTAACATTGCTTGAAACTACTTTTACATCTGCTGGCAATGACTGACTTTGCTTTGTTGCATCAACAAGCTTTGTGAGCATTTGGCTGACTTTTGAGAAGTCTGCCTGCTGTGTGTTTTCGGTAACTGGTGAATTGACTAATGGGATTATGCTTTCCGTAACTCCCTGTTCTGAACCTGCTGAAATTGTCACTGTAACATTGACCTGTGTCTGTGTGTTGATCTGTGTCTGTGTATTGATCTGTGTCTGTGCATTGGTTTGTGGCTGTGTGTTTACCGGGGTTGAGTTGTTTTTGATTTCCTGAACATTGACACCCATCATTGCAAGTACCTGATAAATAAGACCAATGTCAGTTTTTTCCTTTTTCCTGTCAAGCATTGAAAGGATGTTCTGTACCTTGTCCTTATCAGACATTGTCGGCTTAGAAACAAAAGTCATTATTTCGTCGGCTGTTTCAATAAGTGATAATTTCTGGTCATCTGTCAGCCCTGAAAGTTTTTCTGCGATATCTTCGGTTGAAGCTCCGTTCAAAAGCATAGTAAAGATTTCAGACATAAGCTTTGAAGTGGTATCGTCAGTATTACCTTCGCTGATTGCTGGGGATTGTGTTACTGCATTTGTCGCATTTGTCATCATTCCTGCAAGCATACCCATAAAGCCGTTTGAGTCACCCTTAACCTTCAAAGCACCTGTCTTTGCATCGGTTGTGAACAACTGCGGGGATAAGCTTACTGCTACATTCATATTTTCACCTCCTAAAAATAAAATATATATTCAACGGCTATCGCCGATGAAGGCAAATTAATGTGCGATAAAGCTACTGTGTGAAACAAATTCTTCTATGAAAAGCTCATTCTGCTTGGTTTCAACTTTTTTATATTCCTCAAGCTGTTTTTTCTCAAGCTTTTCATATGAGTCACATTCTTTTGTGATTTCTACAACAACATCAAGCTGTTCTTTGATTTTCTTCTGTTGTAGTTCTATATTAATTTCAAGGTTCGCTATATTTTCAGTAATGCTGTCAATGTATCTTTTGTGGAGCATTACGTGCTGTGGAGAAAGCCCCTCGTTTATTCTGTCTGTCAGCTCAGCATTTTTATCTCTTCGGGCATGAATAAGGCTATCTTTTTCATCATACATCCCCTGAAGCTGTTTTCTCATATCGCTGAGAGTATTCTTTTCTTTTTTCAGGAGCTGTTCCTTATAATTCTGTAGCTTACGCAATGAAAACTCAAACTTCTTCATATTCTACCTCTTTTATGAAACTGCCTCTTCCATTAATCTGACAACTTCATCATAGGAAAACGCCTCGCCTACCTCTTGAGTCAGGAATTTATTGATTTTATCCATCTTTGAGATTGCTTCATCAAGTGCCGGGTTTGAACCTGATTTATATGCACCGATTGAAATAAGGTCAAGGTTTGAATTGTATAATGACAACAGATTACGCATTTTTGAGGCAACGACCTGTTGTTTTTTATCAGTAATTTCACTCATCAGACGGCTGATACTCTCAAGAATATCAATAGCCGGATAGTGATTTCGGAACGCAATCTTTCTTGAAAGAACGATATGTCCGTCAATAATACCACGGACGGTATCTGCTATCGGCTCGTTTGTGTCATCACCCTCAACAAGAACAGTATATATTCCTGTTATTGAGCCTTTTTCAAAGTTTCCAGCTCGCTCAAGGAGCTTTGGCATTGCACTGTAAATGGACGGAGTATATCCTCTCGCAATAGGTGGTTCACCGATTGAAAGACCGATTTCACGCTGTGCCATTGCAAAACGCGTCAGTGAATCCATCATAAGAAGAACATTCTTGCCCTTGTGACTGAAATATTCTGCGACAGCCGTAGCTGTCTGACAGCATTTACTTCTCATCATTGCTGGCTGGTCAGAGGTAGCAACAACAAGTATTGAACGTGACATTCCCTTTTCGCCAAGATCCCTGTCGATAAATTCCCTTACTTCACGGCCACGCTCGCCGACAAGTGCAATAACGTTTATGTCTGCCTTGACTTCCTTCGCAATCATTCCAAGAAGAGTCGATTTTCCGACTCCGGAGCCAGCGAATATTCCCATTCTCTGTCCCCTGCCGATTGTGAGAAGTCCGTCAATTGCTTTAACACCCATTGGGATAATATCTTTTATAGGTGGTCTTGTAAGTGGATTTACCGGAATACCAGCGATTGAAAAGCTGTCGGTCGTCTGTATTTCACCTTTTCCGTCAATAGGGTTCCCTATAGCGTCGATAATTCTGCCAATAAGTTCTTCACCGACGTTGATTGTGAGCTTGCCCCCTGTATTGTCAACAATACTTCCAGGGCCGACGCCCTCTATATCTGAATACGGCATTAAAAGAACCTTGTTCTGATTAAAGCCGACTACTTCAGCGAAAATATGGCTTGTTTTTTCACCCTTGTGATATATTCTGCAGACATCACCGATGTTGCAGACAGGACCTGTGGACTGAATTGTTGTTCCGACAATTTTCTCAATCTTGCCCATATATCTGTAAAAGTCACCCTGAGCTACTTTTGAGCGCATGCTGGAAAAATCCAATTCTTTCACTCCCTGCTATCTATATAAGTTTCTTACTTGCATTTAAAACTTCCTTTAGGAAGTCAAGCTGTGTCGGTACTGAAGCGTCAACAATTTCCTCATTATCATCAAGAATGACTGTTCCTGACTGTGCGTCAGGGAGAATTTCAATTTCAACATCAGGAATATTGCCGGCAATTTTCTTGATAAACTCCTGGTCTGTTACAACGGTTTCATCAATATCGCATTTTGCAAGGCTGATTTTCACATAATCTGAATTCCTGAAGTTCTTGCAAGCCTGTTTCACTATATTGAAGATAACGTCCTTATCAGTCTTGATTTCAGAAAGTGTAATCTTCCTGGTCATTTCATATGCTGTATCTATAAGGTCGTTCTCGTTGTCGATGTATATTGCTTCTCTTTCAGAATTAAGCTGGTCTAAAATTTGTTTTACTGCATTAAGCTGACTGGATAGCTCTTCTTGCACGATACGCTTGCCTTCCTGAAAGCCTTGTGCGAATCCTGAGTTTTTTGCGTCCTGCTTGATTCTTTCAGCGTCGTTGTTTGCCTGGCTTAGCATTGCCTGTGCATGAACAGCTGCATTATCCAAAATTTCCTGCTTTTCATATTCAACTCTGGCGAGTTTTTCACGATAATTCTGTTCGAGGTTTTGCTCAAGTGCATTGAATCTTTCTTTTAAGTCAACTTCAGAAAGTTCCCCGTCATCATCAAACTGAGCAGTTTTCTGTCTTACTATTACTGTGTTATCAATGGAAACTACTCCGCTGACGTTTATTCCCTGTGATGATTTTACTACTCTATGCAATAATTTCATCCTTTCCACCCTTGCCTATTACAAGCTCGCCTTCTTCTTCGAGGCGACGGATAATAGCAACAATTCTCTGCTGTGCTTCTTCAACATCACGAAGACGTACATTATGCAGATACTCTATATCTGCCTGTATGCTTTCCTGCATTCTCTGTGGCATATTTGCGTAAAGAACAGCAGTAACATCCGGGCTTGTACCCTTGATAGCAACAGCAAGGTCCTTTGAATCGACATCCCTGATAAAACGCTGTATTGATGATTCGTCGAGAGTAAGGATATCCTCGAAGACAAACATCTTCTGCCTTATATCATTAACAAGATCAGGATCTCTTACAGTCAGTTCATCGAAGATGAATTTTTCTGTTGATCTGTCGACGTGGTTAAGAACATCAGCAATATAATTTATACCGCCGACCTCTGCCATATCGGTTGTAACAATTGTTGAGAATTTCTTTTCAAGTGTAGCTTCAAGTGCTTTAATAACTTCTGGTGATGCACTGTCCATTTTAGCAATTCTCTCTACTACGTCAACTCTCTTATCCTTCGGGAGTTCAGACAATACCATTGATGCCTGATCTGCACGGACATAAGAAAGTATGAGTGCAATTGTCTGCGGATGCTCATTCTGAACAATAGCAAGCATATTCTTTGCATCTGCTTTTCTCATAAAGTCAAAAGCCTTTACCTTCAATGACTTTGTGACTTTATCCATAAGCTGTTGCGCTGAGTTTTCGCCAAAAGCTTTTTCAAGAATATCACGGGCATAAGTCACGCCACCCTCGGTAATAACCTTCTGGGTAAGACAAAGCTCATAATACTCGGTGAGAATGTCGTCGGCTGTGGAAATATCAATGTATGCAAGCTTTGAAACCTCATATGTAAGCTTTTCTATATCCTCTTCATTGAGGAACTTATAAACGCTGGCAGCATTTTCTGCTCCCATAGCCGCAATTACTGTCGCAGCACGCTGTGCACCTGTTATATCATCAATATTAGTACTTACAGGCATTTATTTTCCACCTTCTTCACGAAGCCAGCTCTTCAGGAGCTGAGCCGCAATTTCCGGACTGTTCTTTGCAAATTCCCCGATTTCTCTCCTTATAACAGCTTCCTTTGTATCTGCTGGTTTATCAGAAAGCTTCTTTATATCAACTGGTGCAGGATTATTAGCTATCTGAACAGCTTTAATCTGCTCTTCAATCTTCTTTGCTTTCTTTTTGTGAGTTTTTCTGACAAGAATTGCTATTGTGAGAATTATTATAAATAGTAGTCCTAATATGGCAGCAGCATAAATAACAAACTGTTTTAATGACAATCCGAATATAAAGTTAGATGTAAGTGTTGGTACTTCGCCAGGCTTGTCCTGAAGTGCCGGCAGATTCTGAACAGAAACAAGCTCAGGCTTTGTTCCTGTTGCGTTTGCAACTGTACTGACGATCTTCTGCTGTTCATCATCAGAAAGTGTATCCTTATAAAGTACAACTGATACTTTTACATTTTCTACATATACACCGTTTTTCTCTGTCTGTTCTTTAAGTGTATTTACAAGATATGTAGTGCTCTTGCTTGATTCCCCCCAGGCTGCATTGCCTGATGAACCGTCCTGTGTAGGATATGTACCATCAGCGTTGGATTCAACTCCGACTACACCGTTTGGATCCTTGTCATTGCTCCATGCAGAGCTTTCATCCTGATGCTGTACAACACCGTTGTCACCAATAGATGGTGTGTACTTTGTGTTATCTGAAACCTTTTTGTCATAGTTGAATGTTGCATTTACTGATATTTCAACGTGGTCTTTTCCGTATGATTTAACTAAAAGAGTTTTTGCTGCGTTTTTAAGCTGTATTTCAAAAGCGTTCTTGAACTGAAGCCTTTTTGTCTCAAGTATCAGTGACTCTGAATCCTCGCTGTCTCCTGTTGCAATAAGAAGATTTGCATTCTGGTCACAAACTGAAACATTTTCTTCCTTCAAGCCTGAAATTGACTTCATTACAAGCCTTGTAATTCCGCTGATCTGGTTTGCTGTGAGCTTTACACCAGCTTTTAAATGTACAACAACTGATGCTGTAGGCTCACTATTGCTTGTGGAAATTACTGTGTTGCTCTGTTCTGGTATATCAAGTGTAACTATTGCCTTGTCTATTCCCTGAAACTCACCGATAGTTGCCTGAAGTCTTTCCTGCAACTGCATTTTTGCGACTTCTTTCTTCTGCGAGTCAGTGGTGAACATATTAACATTCTTCGACCATATATCGTAGCTGTATCCGCTCTTTGGATAGCCTTTGGTTGCAAGCTCAACCCTGAGCTTGTTTTCCTGATCCTTTGGCACAAGAATTGTTCCGTCTGATTTAACCTGTGCATCAACATTCATATCCTTGATCATTGATACGATCTCGGATGCCTCTGATTGCTCAAGGCTTGAAAACAAAACTGTATAGTTCGGCCTGTTCAGAAACATTGTCAGAACAACCGCGAATACTATAACCCCTGCAAGTACTGCAAGAAATGTTATCTTTCTCTTTTTCTCCTGTGACTTCCAGTACTGCTGTATAGACTTCAGTATGTTTGCTACCTGGTCTTTCATCAAGCCTAAACCTCCTGCTTATTTTCAAATTAATACTGAATTAGACGCTCATTCTCATAATTTCATTATAGGCGTCTACTGCTGTGTTCTTCATTGAAACAAAGGTTTCAAGTGCAAGCGCTGCCTTCTGCATATTAATCTGAACCGTATGGAGATCATCAATTTCACCAAGTGCAACCTTAATATTATCATCTTCGCAGACCTTCTGTGTATCCTGTGCATTTTTCAAAGCATCTTTGAATACATCAGCAAAAGAACCTTCGGATGAATTTGATTTTGGTGTTGACCCAACCTGTGAAGGTGTCTCTAACGGAGTAATTCCGCTCATTGGTACTATGTACATATATTTCTCCTTATTTTAAACGTATGTTATTTTCCTATCTGGAGTGCTCTTGAAGCCATTGCTTTTACTGCATTGATAGCAGTAATATTAGCTTCATATGAACGTGTCGCTGCCATTAAGTCAAGCTGTTCCTTTGTCTTGTCAACATTCGGCATCATTACATAGCCGTCCTCATTAGCATCCGGGTTTGTCGGATCATATACTGGAGTAAACGGTGCATCGTCTTTTACAACGGCTGCTACATTTACGCCCTCGTAATTTTCTTTTCTTTTCTCCCCAAGAATACTTTTGAAGCTTTTGCGTTCCTCAAAAACAACCATCTGACGCCTGTAAGGTCCACCGTCTGAAGTCCTTGTTGTCTCTGCATTTGCTATGTTCTGTGTAATGACGTCCATTCTGAGACGCTGGGCTGATAGTGCATTTCTTCCTATATCAAGTGAATTTAAAAAAGACATTCAAATTCCTCCGTTATCTTGTGATAGCTGTTCTTAGCATTGAAAATTCATTTGTGATTTTCCCCGAAAGAACATCATACTGATACTGTGCATCGGCAAGGTCCATCATTTCCTTTTCAACGTCAACATTGTTGCCGTCAAGAAGCTGGTTGGTTCCTTTTTCTTCTGTTATTGTTGTTTTGAGGTTCATATCCCCGTCATCCTGATTATGGTACTGATGGTATTTGCATTTATCTTTTAGTAAAGTGGAGAACTGAACACTTTTTGCTTTATATCCAGGTGTGTCAGAATTTGCGATATTCTGGTTGATTACTTTCTGCTTGAGCCAAACCGCATCAAGCCCCTGCTGAAGTAAACGGAATGACGAATTATTTAACAAAGCCATGCTATCATCCTTTCTCAAATCCGTATATTTTATTAAAAAAGTGTGAATTATTTATCATCAGATAATTTGCTTATTATATTTATTACAATTATACTTTATCCGACAGGGAATTTCAATACTTTTTTTGCTATTTGCTAAAATTTCCTGATTTTTGTATCGATTATTTGTTAAATGTGTTGCATTTTTTGTAAGATAAGACAAAAATAATACCCGACACCACTAATTAATGTCGGGTTGTGAATTATTTGTGAATAGGATTGCTTTTAATTTGTAAAGCAATCTTTAAAAGAACTGTTACAACGCTCGTTTTATACTTTTCCTTAAGGTTTAAAATTTCTTTTTCGCTAACATCTTCAGCAGAGACATACTTTGGCTGAAGCTGATTAAGTGCCTCAATAGAAATATATTTCTTGCACTTCTCGCAAGTACAGCACCTGAATCTTTCAAGGACTGTTACAAGGTTTTCCTCAATCAGATCTGAAATTATATTTATTCCCACTGTTTTCGGAAGAATAATATTTTCCGGAGCTTCGTCAAATTCTTCACCCTTGTGTGTGTGTCTGTTTAATATCATTTCATCCTTGAATTCTTCATTAAGAATAGGATTTTCTTTTATTGTTGCATCTGAATTGGTAAGCAGTTTGAGAACATGAGCTGTCTTATTGGTCTTCTTGTTCACCTTAATTCCTCCCCATAAAGCTCGTCCACTACCCTGACATAATCCCTGCTCGCTTTAACACGCGGAGCGTATCTTACAATAGACATTTTATGAGCAGGTGCTTCTGCCACTGCTACGCTGACAGAAATTTTTGTTTTAAGAACAGAACTGCCAAGCTGACCTGCAACAATTGATGCAAGCTCTTCAACTTCTTTTGTAAGAAGTATTCTCTCATTATATTTTGTAAGAAGTATGCCTCTTAAGTTAAGCGACTTGTTGTAATATTTTTTTACCGCAATGATTGTATCCTTAAGCTGTGCAATTCCCTGAAGACTTAAAATTTCAGGAGTCATCGGGATAATCAGATCATTGCAGGCAATATAAGAATTAATAGTAAGAATACTCAATGCAGGTGGTGTGTCTATTACTATATAGTCATAAAACTTCATTATCGGCGCAAGCTTTTCCTTCAGGAGATATTCTCTTCCGACTGAAGAAAGTTCAAGCTCAAGCCCGCTGAGAAGAATGTTTGAAGGTATGACATCACAGTTGTTTGTTGTCTGTATGGCCTCATGTATAGACACCTTCCCCAACAGAACGTCATGTATAGTATATTCATCGTCGTCGGCACCAAGGCTGAATGACAAATTACCCTGCGGGTCCAGATCGATTGCCAAGACCTTTTTCCCCTTTGCAACAAAAGCCCCACAAAAAGCAGCAGCTGTAGTTGTTTTTCCTACGCCACCCTTCTGATTAGTAAAGGTGATTACTTTTGCCATATTTCCTCCGTATTTTTAATAGTAAGTTATCTTGTGTTTAGTATGTTTTTTATTATATCAAGTGATTCACGTTGAACGTTATTTATATATCTTGCAAGAATTTCCTCTTCACGGTTTTTAAGTTTTATAAACTGACATCCATAGCCTTCAACCTTGTTATCAGTTTTCTGAATCCGTAATATCTTTGACGAAAGATCAAGCTCTGTTCCAAAGGCATTGAAACTCAGAACAATTATGTCGCCTGCTCTGAAGTCATAAGCACATTCAAGGAAAACCCCGCCAATGTTGATGTTCTTAATTTTAGCAGAAACAGGGGTGTCAAAAACTGTGTCTTCTTCGCCCCTTGTCATGATTGATATGCTTGCATCAAGATCGGTTGCAAGCTTATAAAAACGTCTTCTTTCCTCAAGAACTGTGCTTGCTGTTCCGACAGTGACATTAAGCTGGAATTCTGTGCATACATCAATTTTTGTATTGTATTTTACTCTGTCGCCGTTTATATAATAGAATACAACCTCAACCGGCGTGTTCTTTGGGATTTCAGGTATATTAGCGCTTTTTATCATTACGCTGAACAGTTCATCCTTATGGTCAACAGGCATGACATTGAAAGTTTCCGATGAAACTATCAACCCATTCTTAAAAGAATAGACATCAACTTTAATAATTTTTCTTTTATCAATCATTTGTGGTGTCAACTCCTGTTTTTATCTTTTAACTACAAAATACAGTAATTCTATCATATTTTTAATTATATCTTATATATGATTTTTTTGCAATATCTTATAGAATGATTGTTATTTTTCATAAATGTAAGTGTGCTTTTTTGTGCAATAAAAAACAATAATTCACCAGTACTATACAATGTTTAAATTTTGTTATATAATATACATATAAATTATTTCAGGAGATTATTATATCAAATAATAAACAATACATATATGTGGTTCTGACACAGACCGGCACCATGGTGTCAAAGACAATTAAAGCCTTCACGAGAACACCTTTTAACCATGTTTCCATAACGACGGATAAAGAACTAAGTGAAATGTTCAGTTTTTCCCGTTTCAACAAGTACCGTCCTTTGCCGGCTGGTTTTAAGAATGAAAGTATACATACAGGTGTATATGGGCTGTTTTCATCAATACCATGTGAAATATACAGCTTTGAAGTAACCGATAGTCAGCTTAAAAGATACAACGATCTTATTACCCACTTCAAAACAAAGACACAGTTATATTCCTATAACCTGCTTGGACTTCTGACTGTGCCGCTTGGTATACCTTTAAAAAGACGTACAAGATTTGTATGCTCACAGTTCGTGGCATATATGCTGACCTATTCGGGAATAGCAAAATTCAATAAGGATATTTCACTGATAACTCCCGATGATTTCAGATATCTGAAAAACGCTACATTACTTTATTCGGGTGATATGAAGCAATATACATACAGCAATATTTCTCAGATTACTTTATAAAGGATATACTATGAATAAGTTTATTATTCCGGATATTAAAAAACTCCGGAAAAAATACCGATTGCGTTTTCTGGGTGGACTTATTCCTTTTTTACAGTTTAATTTAGTTGTGGTTCTCATGGCTTTAATCAACAGAAAATACCTGAGCAATGACTTCCCGCCAAAAATTCTTAAGATTTGTTTAATTGTGGGTTGCTGTGCAACATTTCTCTATTGCTTATCAGTTTTTCTTCTCTGCCACAGCCTTATCAAAGCGCATAAGAAAAATACCTTTATTGATATTTTATCAAATTACTTAATAATAAGCTGTCACAAAGAAACAGTGATTAACCGTTTTAAAAAAATATATTACAAAAATCTCTACATTATTAAATTATCTGAACTTAAATCAATAACCCTCAAGAAGCGAAAAATTATTATTACAGGCAAAATCCGGATGATTAACGATAAAGCAGAAAGACTCCACTATACAACAGACGAAAAGGGCAATGTCAGGTTTGATGTATGGTGGTATAATTATAACTCAACCGCTGAGCTTGAAAAAATTGATATTCACGATGTTTATAATAATCCGTCAAGGGTAGTGAAAATGATACGACATGCTTGTTCATTTGAAAAGGCGCGTCTTGAAAACAGAAGGAAATATCACGAACAGATGCTTCGCCTCGCAAAAGCTCCTGTCAGACGTGAAAGACGCCTGAGGACAGAAATTTTCAAGAACAAATAACCGCAGTACATTTATAATAGTACTGCGGTTTGTTTTATTATTTGCATTTAAGCAATGATTTTGCTAATGCCTTACCCATAAGTTCACCTGAATATAAAGCCTCGTCAAGTGAATTCCCGTGGGAACCCATTTCAAGAAGAATTGAACCTGTTGTCAGATCCTGATTATACTTTCTGTAATCAAACAATACCGGTCTTGTGATACCTGGATAATCCCCCTCAAGCTGTTGCTGGAGAAGTGATGAAAGCCTGAAATTCTTCATATAGTTCGGCATATTCATCGTACCGTCATCACAGCCTGAAATAATCATAATCTGTGCGGCCTGCTTGCCGTTGATTTTAGCAACAGGTGCACTTCTTACACCATCCTGTGTCTGAATTGCATCACGATGAACATCAAGCACAACCTTAATTGACGGATATTTTTTAAGTATGTTTCTTACTGTTATTTCACTTCGCTGATATGATCCGTTGTATGAAGGATAATCGTGTACAGTCTTGTCGTGGATAACGCCAATACCTGCGGCTTTCAGCTCTGCTTCTATCTTATCACCGACAGCTACAACATTTTTTGAATTGTCGGTAGTCCTTGAATGAAAGCTTGCATCATAAAAATCCCTTGTGTATGGCTCATAGCTTTCTGTTGTGTGTGAATGCATTATGAGAACCTGTGGCTCGCTGTTCAATACTATTTTAAAGTCAGGCAAAAGCTTGCTTTCGGCAGTAAGCTTATTATTTGCAACGCTTGTGCAGTTTCTGACCTGACCTCCCGACGCAAGATTTATGTATTGTGCACTACTGTATTTTGTGAAGGAAAGCTGTTTTATCAGACCACTGTGCTTTTCCTGACTTGTCGGATACGGCAATGCTCCGCCACCACTTGAAGATGTCTGTGGGAGAGGCTTTGCTGCTTCCTCAGGTGCAACCTTTATTTCTTGCTCCTGCGGTGCCATATCAAGACTCCATAATGAGCCTTCAGAAACGAACTGTTCACCGTTGACCTCAAGACTTATATTGTTATTCACAGCAACATTTTTATCTTCAGTTTTTTTGTCAGCTTCACCGACTTTTATGTTAGCACAGAATAATGTTGCTTTCTTTGTAACCCTGTTGAATGCAGCAGACGTCATCGCAAAATATACAGTAACCGCAGGTATAGCAATTACTGCAGTAATAACACTTATTACCTTTGCGCGTTGTCTTCTTATACTTTTCATATTAACACTTCCTCGCATAATTGATATTCAAATATATGCGGGAAATACTTAGAAAATACTATGATGGATAACAATCTATATTAATCATATATTTGCTCTTGTATGTAATACCAGTTTCTCCCGAGCTTTTCTATTTTGCCATATTCTCCTTCGGCTCGATACTCTCTTTCTTCTATATCCTCAGATGAATATACCACCTTACTGCTCCTGCTTGTCACTATCTCATTGAAAAACTTGAAGCTAACTGTTATGCCACTTTCATGCTTTTCAACTATTATTTTACCATCCGCAGATACAAAAGATAAGTACCATGGAAGTTTTACTTCTTTGTCTATATACGTAACGTCAGATTCTTTTATTTCTTCAACTATTTTATCACGGACTGGTTTAAAACAATAGTATTCTATCCTTAATCTATATTCCTGAACAGGCAAAACAGTCACAAAAAGAAAAGTTGCAAGACTGATTATAAATGGAGTAATAGCTTTAAACTTATACTTTCTAAACTTACGTATCCCATCAACAAAAAAGTATATTAGCAATACAACTAATACAATAAATCCAAAAGCATAGAAGATAAGCAACGGAAAGACGTAATTAAAAACTTCATTGATAAACCATCTTGCCAGTACGCATATTGCGAAGAATACATATGCGCTTGTTCTGCTTTGCCTCATATTAGTTTCCTCCCATATAGTATTTTTTACCATAATATCATATAAGTTAAAAAATTGCAAAAAAATAAAAGCCACA
>OBID01000232.1_pt1 | contig 24693 bp, 21 predicted proteins | sample 1519781 | NCBI WGS metagenome assembly OBID01 (sample SAMEA3991478, study PRJEB22521) | metagenome | biome: anthropogenic terrestrial biome; feature: sewage plant; material: sludge | place: Sweden | collected 2012-09-26 | reverse complement strand
CATCGGTCTCATGAATGCGCAATTCGCCGTGAAGGACCAAACGATTTATGTTCTGGAGGTCAATCCGCGCGGGTCGCGGACCGTGCCCTTCGTCAGCAAGGCCATCGGCGTTCCGCTCGCCAAATTGGCGATGAAGGTGATGGTCGGCAAGTCGCTGCAACAGCTGAATTTCACCACCGCCCCGACGCCGACACATCTCTCGGTGAAGGAAGCCGTGTTCCCTTTCACGAAGTTCGCAGGCGTGGATGTGCTCCTGGGCCCCGAAATGAAATCCACCGGTGAGGTCATGGGGATCGACAGCGATTTCGGATGGGCCTTCGTCAAATCCCAGGCCGGTGCCGGCGCCATTCTGCCGACCTCCGGCACTGCCTTCATCAGCGTGAAGAGCGAAGACCGGGCAGGAGCCTTCGATGTCGCGCGGCGGCTCGTGGCGCTGGGCTTCCGTATCACGGCGACTTCAGGCACCGCGCTGTACCTGAGCGAGCAGGGCATGTGCGTGGACGTCGTGAACAAGGTCCAGGAAGGACGGCCGCACATCGTCGATCATATTAAAAACGGAGAGGTCGCATTGGTCGTCAATACGGTGCGCACCGCTTCGGCTCAGACCGACTCGCTGTCCATTCGACGCGAGGCTCTGCATAAGGGCGTGCCATACTACACCACAATGCGCGGAGCCCTGGCTGCGGTCATGGGGATCGAAGCCTTGTTGAAAAAGGGGCTTGCCATTCGAGCGTTGCAGGAGTATCACCGGGTGCATTGAGCGAAGCGTCAAGCAAACAGGCAATTGACAACAGGTTCCAGGATGGCGGTCGAACATCAACTGCCTTCCTGGATGCGGGGCGACCGGAAAGACCACCGACACGCAATACGAAAAACCGGTTTCAATGGTCATCGGGGGGAAGATATGCCGACACCGATTACGAGAAAAGGATACGAAGCGCTGAAAGCCGAATTGGACCGACTGCACAAGGTCGAACGACCGCGGGTGATCGAGGCCATTGCGGAAGCTCGTGCGCATGGCGACCTCAGCGAAAATGCAGAATATGACGCGGCCAAGGAACGCCAGGGCTTTATCGAAGCGCGGCTGGCCGAGCTGAAGGGCAAACTGGCCGACTGCCGGATCATCGACATTGCGGGGCGCACCAGCGAAACGGTCGTGTTCGGCGCCACCGTGGTGCTGATCGAGCAGGAGGCGCAAGCCAAAAAACAATATACCCTCGTGGGGCAGGATGAGGCCGATTTAAAATTTTCCCGCATCTCCGTCCAGTCGCCCGTCGGACGCGCCCTCATCGGCAAGCGGGTAGGGGACATGGTGGAAGTCACCACGCCCGCGAAGGTCGTCGAGTACGAAGTAATGGAAATCCGTTTCGAAGAATTATAGCCGCCGATGTCGACTCTGATCCCGCCACACCATTCAATCTGTCCTGAACCACCCTCCAGCATCCGGGTCTGGTCTTTGTCATGCCGGTAACGATCCCGCTCATCACGCTGCTGACGGATTTCGGCGAGCGCGACTATTTCGTCGCCAGCATGAAGGGCGTCATCCTCAACATCAATCCCCAGTCCCGGATCGTGGATCTTTCCCATCAGGTCACGCCGCACGATGTGGCGGATGCCGCGTACCTTCTCAAGTCCTGTTATCGCTATTTCCCGGACGGAACGATCCATGTGGCCGTCGTGGATCCCGGCGTCGGCGGCACCAGGCGGCCGCTGCTCGTGTCGTCGTCGCGCTATGTCTTCATCGGACCGGACAACGGTCTGTTCACCCACATCTATGAGGAAGAACAGAGCGTCGAAGTGCGACAGATTGAGAACCGTCAGTATCGATTGGACTCCGACGGGGCGACGTTCGATGGGCGCGATCTCTTCGCGCCGGCAGCCGCCTGGTTGACCAAAGGCCAACCGATAGGCTCGTTCGGGCGACTCGTGCCGAACTACGAACGCCTCCCGATTGCGGAACCGGCATGGGACAAACATGTGATGGCGGGACACATTCTCTACATCGATCGGTTCGGCAATCTGATCTCCAATCTCACGGCCTACCACCTCAAGGAAGTGCGTGGTCTGACCAAACGCCCCGAGCCCTATATCCGCATCGGCGGGATCACAATCGACGGGATGGTGCGAAGTTACGCGGAGGGTTCGCCCGATACCCCCCAGGCCCTGATCAACAGCAACGGATATGTGGAAGTATTTCTGAAGGAAGGACGCGCTGCCGACCGCTTGAAGGTCGACCGCGGCCAGCGGATCGAACTCTGCTGAGTACATCACTCGCCGGTCACCGAAACAGCCCATCCCGCCAGACATGCGGTCGCCTCGATTGACAGGCAAAAGACGTCGATGTTTCAATGACACAGTTGGCGAGTAGGCCGGGACGAATGAGTTGGTCTTCCCGGAACATGCTGATCTCCTTGCGTATCTGCCCGCAGACCGTTCGGATCACAACGTTCCCCTTCGTCCTAGCCGGCTGCTCCTGCCCCTTCAGCAACATGCATCGAGGAATCATGAGTGAATCTGTACGGAGCAGGCCCCCTCAAGCCGACCAGCCGATGTCTACCGCTGTCATGCGCTTGCCTTCTGCGACAAGACGACCGATACGGGACCAGCGAAAACGGAATGCCATGAAACAACTGCTCTGCCAACTGTCGCTCATTCTTGTCGGCCTGACGTTGACTGGCTGTACGCGGCCTGATCCACCCGCCCCGTCGTCGAAAACCGTTCAACCGCCGGTCGTCGCCAGCCGCCAACCTGATATTCAATCGATGCTGATCGAAACTCCGCCCTCGCTTCCGGCCTTGACCCTGTCGGCCAGAGTGACCTATGCCGAGGATGGGTTTTCCAGAATCTCATCCCCTCTCCAGGGACCGGTGCTGGATGTGCGGGTAAAACTCGGCCAAGCCGTCAAAGCCGGCGACATCTTGATGGTCATCGATGCGGCCGACATCGCCACCGCCTACGCCGCCTATGTCGAGGAGATATCCGAGCTGGGACTGGCCGAACGCAACTACGAATTGACGAAGGACCTGTACGACGCCCAAGCCATGTCCCTGAAGGATCTGGAACATGCGGAGAACGATCTGAACCGGGAACGGGCTGAATTCAAGCAGGCGAAAGGACGGCTCCTGTCTCTGCGCGTGCCGGCGGCCGAACTCAGCAAGCCGCTTGCGCAACAACAAATCACGTCACGGTTCGAACTGCGCAGCCCGTTGACGGGAACCGTGGTCGAGCGCAATGTGACACCGGGACAAATTGTAGGCCCTGCTTCGGACACGCCGTTGTTTACCGTCGCCAATCTCGACCGTTTGCAGGTCGTCGCGGATGTGTATGAACATGACCTCTCGGGGATTCGTGTCGGAGCGGTCGCGCCCATGACCGTCGAGGCCTACCCTGGCATCGAGTTTCCCGCCACGATCAGCGTGATCGGCGATGTGGTCGATCCGGCCACGCGCACCATTAAAATTCGCGCGTCCGTGTCGAACGTGGATCGTCGCCTGAAACCGGAAATGTTTGCACGAGTGACCATCGCGGGCCACACCATGCGCCCGAAGATTGTCATCCCGAAACAGGCGATCCTTGAACGCTCCGGCAAACAATGGGTGGTGGTGCAGCATGACGCCGGCCGGCTTGAGGAACGCGCCATCAATATCGACAGCGTGATCGGTAATCAGGTGACGATTCGAGAGGGGCTGACGACCGGCGAACGAATCTTGCTCACGCCGTCGACCACCAATCACCTCGCGGCTGGCGACACCTCAGCCGGTGGAGCGTAGCGAAGCAGGACTTGGGGGAGGGGGCTACAGAGAGGCCACCAGAATACGCACGAGCCCGGAGAGATCCTCGGTATCGAGCCCTGCCACAGTCCGATTGGTCGTGTTGGTATAGGCGGCTTCCAGAGAAATCGTCGTGGGATGGCCGTAAATCGGGGCTAGATGCAACGCAAACATCCCCTTGCCCACGATGCTGTTCGTATCGATCAGTCCATCACTCGAACTGGTGCTTGTATACCCTCCCATCGCACTGACCAATAGCCGCTGACTTTGTTTGTACAGCAACGACAGGGACGCCATGGGCGTCTGAATCGTCGCGCCTGACCAGCTCTGGGTCTCTGTCCGGTAGCTCAGCGTGGGAGCAAGGGTCAGGGTGTTCATGGGCCGATAGGTCGCCACCAGGGTCTGGGCAAAGGCGGTCGATTGGGAGCCCCCTCGCGTCTCGTCGTTCGTCAGGATATAGCTCGATGAGAGCCGCGCGTTCCACGTGAGCCCTGTATAGGAGAGCGCGGCTTCCATACTGTTGCTCTGACTCCGTTGCGGGATAGACCCACTGGGGTCGAAACTGCTCGCGAGGGCGCTTCGTGTATAGGTCAGACTGAGTTCGGGCCAAGCCGTCTTGGCCACCGCGAGACCGATTCGATTGAAGGTGTGTTGAATCCGTGCCCGGGTAGGATCCAGGTCGACATTATTCCAGGTCTGACCGGAGGAACTTCGAAGCTTGGCAATCCCCATCCCCCATTCGCCCCACATTTCACGCACCGTCTGATCGGGTGAATTGAAGAACGCCTTGCCGGCCGACCGATAGTTGATGCCGTAGCGAAACTGACCGTTCGTGCCCGTTAGCGCCATGCGCACCATCCGTTTGGTCCCGTCATCCCGCTGATCGATGCGAGAGGGAATACCCGCATCGTTCGTCGCATTGTTGGCCACCTCGCCTTCCGTCGTGAGCTGCCCCTTGAAGAATGTCGACGCGGCCACCACGCCTTTCGTCTGCGGCCGTTCTGAATCGGGAACCAGGTCTTTCAAACGCGTCGACGCGGTCGGCGGCGCAAAGGAGGTGGTTTGAAAAGAGGCGTGCAGCACCGGAGACGCGATCGAAAATGGAATCGCCGATGAACCGGACTCGCGGGCGGTATCCGTGAACTGAATCCGTTGCAGGAGGAGATCCGATTGCTGGGCCTCCTCCGCCTGAGCCGTCAACGGGAGGGCCACAAGCAGGAGCCAGCCCCACGACATCAGACGGCGTGTCATGCTGAAAAATCCGTCGAGAGGATGTCGTGGCGCAGCATGAAATCAAGTCTAGCACTCGATTCTCAGCCGCCCGGGCGCCGGCGTGGGTGCACAAAAACCGTCGAGGGATGTTCATCGGCGAACGCGTGACGCCGCGTTCCAGCAGGCAGGAATCAGCCGTAATGACGGGACGTTCTACGCCGGAGATGCACTGCCTTCGGTCACATCAACGATGGCGCTGTGCAAAATTGCCACCATCTCAGTCAATTCCTGAGGGCTCGTAGAGAGGGGAGGGACCAGTGCGATGACGTTGCCGAGGGGTCTCATCAGAAGCCCGCCTTTCCGGCAGGCCTGGGCCACGCGATGGCCGATACGCATTTCAAGCGGATAGGGAGTGCGCGTCGTGCGATCCTGCACCAATTCGATTCCGACCATCAAACCACATTGCCGTATCTCGCCCACATGACTCAGCGAGGTCATCGGACGCAGCAGACGCGTGAGCAATTTGGTCTGCTTTCGAACGTGCAGGAGCGTCTTCTCGCGACGAAAGATGTCGAGGTTGGCCAGGGCCACGGCGCAGCCCAGCGGATTGCCCGTGTAACTATGCCCATGGAAGAACGTTTTCCATTCGTCATACCGTCCCAAGAAGGCGCGATAAATCTCCTCCGTCGCCAGGGTGGCTGCCAAAGGCATGTATCCGCCGGTCATGCCCTTGCTGATCGCCATGAGATCCGGCGTCACACCTTCATGCTGACAGGCGAACATTTTGCCCGTGCGACCGAAGCCGGTCGCCACTTCATCCGCAATCAACAACACGTTGTACTTCGTGCACAGCTCACGCACGCGGGTGAGGTATCCGGGCGGCGCGGTCAACATCCCCGCCGCCGCTTGCACGAGCGGTTCGAGAATGACCCCGGCCAGTTCGCGATGACGGGCCTTCAACAGCGACTCCAGCGGATCGATGCAGGCCATGCGACAAGCGGGATACGTCAGGCGCAGCGGACAACGATAACAATAGGGCGGATCCACCTCGAGCGTCGGAAACAGGAGGGCTTTAAACCGCGCATGAAAGAGCTCGATGTTCCCCACGCTGACGGCACCGACCGTGTCCCCGTGGTAGGCCAGTTTCAAATGAAGAAAGGAGTTCTTGGGTCCTACGGACGGCTGCCGCTGTTGCCAGTATTGCACCGCCATCTTCAGTGCCACTTCGACCGCCGTGGAGCCGTTGTCGGAATAAAACACCCGTCGAAGTCCCTTGGGCGCGAGACGGATCAATTCCCGCGCGAGACTAATGGCCGGCGGATTGGACAGGCCGAGAAACGTGGAGTGCGCGATCTGCCCAAGCTGCGTCGTGAGGGCGCGATCCAATCGCGGATGCCGGTGACCGTGAATATTGACCCAGATGGACGACGTGCCGTCGAGATACTTTCGGCCCTCCGTATCGATGAGGTAGGAACCTTTGCCCTTGTGGATGATCAGGGGCTCCTCCTGCTCCCATTCCTGCATCTGCGTAAACGGATGCCACAGATAGGCATGGTCCCAGGCGGCAAGTGGAAGGCGCTTGGATGGTCGAGTCATGATGACAGGAGAATACAGAACAACTCGTGCGGCACGATCGCATCGACGACGCAAAATCCCGCGCCGCGCGCGGATTATAACGGCGGGCGATTTCTTTGACAACCTTGGGAGCGGTCACTATAATGAACCGATTTTGGGGAACATGAGCCAGGATTTGCAAAGTCTCATCCGAAATTTCTCGATCATCGCCCATATCGATCACGGTAAATCGACCCTCGCTGACCGGCTCCTCGACGCAACCGGCGCAGTCACTGCGCGAGAAGCGAAGGAGCAGATCCTCGATGCGATGGACCTGGAGCGTGAGCGCGGCATCACGATCAAAGCGCACGCTGTGGCCATCCGCTACAAGGCTCAGGACGGGAAGACGTATTTACTGCATTTGATCGATACGCCCGGTCACGTCGATTTCACGTACGAAGTGTCGCGCAGCCTCGCGGCCTGTGAAGGCTCGCTGCTGCTCGTCGACGCGACGCAGGGGGTGCAGGCGCAGACCATCGCCAACGTCAACCTGGCCATGGGCAACCACCACACGATTATTCCGGTCATCAATAAGATCGATCTCGCCAGCGCCGACGTCGAGGGCACAAAACAGCAAATTTCCGATGTGCTCACCCTGGACGCCAGCGATGCCATGCTGGTCAGCGCCAAAGAAGGACGCGGTGTTCCGGAAGTGCTGGAGGCGATCGTCAAACGCATCCCACCACCGTCCGGCGATCCGACTCGGCCACTCAAGGCGCTGATTTTCGATTCCTGGTTCGACAATTACCAGGGCGTGATCGTCCTCACCCGCATCATCGACGGCTCCGTGCGACCCGGGATGAAAATCAAGGTCATGTCCAACGACCGGCTGTTCGAAGTCACCGAGGTCGGGCAGTTTACGCCGAAACGGACCAAGGGCACCCAGCTCATGACCGGGGAGGTCGGTTACCTCTGCGCCAACATGAAGGAAGTGGCCGACGTCAAGATCGGTGACACGTTGACCGAGGCGGCACACCCGACCGAGCAGCCGTTTCCCGGCTATAAAGAAGTCAAACCGCTGGTGTTTTGCGGACTCTATTCCACCGACACCGCTCGTTATGAAGATCTGCGGGATGCGCTCTTGAAGTTGCGCTTGAACGACTCGTCGTTCATCTATGAGCCGGAAACCTCGCTCGCCCTCGGGTTCGGCTTCCGTTGCGGCTTCCTCGGCCTGCTCCATATGGAGATTATTCAGGAGCGGTTGGAACGCGAATACGGATTGACGCTCATCACCACCGCGCCGACCGTCATCTACCGGATCCTGACGACCAAAGGCGATGTGCTCGAACTCAATAACCCGGCGGAACTTCCTGAACCCAGTTCGATCGCCTCGTTCGAAGAACCGTTCATCCTGGCGACGCTGATCGCACCGGAGCGGTATCTCGGCACCTTGCTGCAATTGTGTCAGGAGCGGCGCGGTATCCAGCGAAGCATTCACTACCTGGATCCCACCCGCGTCGTGATCAGCTACGAGCTGCCGCTCAACGAAGTCATCCTCGATTTCTACGACAAGTTGAAATCGAAGACGCAGGGCTATGCGTCGCTCGACTATGAACTCCTCGGGTATCGGGAATCCGAACTGGTGCGCCTCGATATTCTGCTCAATGGTGAGCCCGTCGATGCATTGTCCTTCATCACGCATAAAGAGCGGGCGTATCAGCGCGGGCGGCAGGTCGCGGAAAAAATGAAAGAACTGATTCCCAAGCAGATGTTCGAAATCGCCATCCAGGCGGCGATCGGCAACAAGATCATCGCGCGGGAAACGATCGGCGCCATTAAAAAGAATGTCACCGCAAAGTGTTACGGCGGCGACATCTCGCGCAAGCGAAAACTCTGGGACAAGCAGAAAGAAGGCAAAAAACGCATGAAAGCGGTCGGACGGGTGGAAGTGCCCCAAGAAGCGTTCCTGGCCATCTTGAAGGTGGGCGAGGAATGAGTCTCGACCCCAATCCACGCCCCGACGACAGCTCCTCAACGACGGGACCGGTAACGCCCCCCGCACCCTCGGAACAAGCGACCCATGCCCCCACGGTCGTCGCCGTCGGTCAGCCGGCCCACAAGTCGATCCTGCGAGAATACGCGGAAGCGATCATCATCGCGATGTTGCTGGCCTTTGCCATTCGCGTCTTCGTAGTGCAGGCCTTCAAGATTCCCTCCGGCTCGATGATTCCTACGCTGCTGGTGGGTGATCATATTCTCGTCAGCAAACTGTCTTATGGCCTGCAATGGCCGACCGACTGCAAGATTCAGCCGGGGTTTCCGCCGGTCACCTGCTACTCCTCACGGACGCTCATTCCCTTCGGATCGATCCAGCGCGGCGATATCATCGTATTCCGGTTTCCCGAAGACGAAGATAAGGACTTTATCAAACGCGTCATCGGTCTTCCCGGCGATACCATTCAGGTGCGGAATAAAGTCGTGCACATCAACGGGATGCCGTTCGACGACCATGCCTTCACGCAACACACTGATCCCCCCGTGCACGACGGGCGCATCAGTCCGCGCGACAATTTCGGCCCTGTGACAGTGCCGGAGGACGCGTATTTCGTGATGGGAGACAATCGGGACCATAGTCTCGATAGTCGCTTCTGGGGCTATGTCCGCACGGAAAAAGTGCGCGGCAAAGCATTTCGCATTTACTGGTCGTGGAGCGGCCAAGGATCATGGACGGAATGGGTACGATGGGAAAGGTTAGGAAAAGCCATCCAGTAGGGCGAACCGGACAGACCGGGACGTCGAGCGGGCAACCGGGCGAGGACACGACGCTTGATCACGTCGCACTCAGCGCTTACGTCCAACGTTTCTCCCAAGCCAAAGTGCTGGTGATCGGGGACTTGATCCTCGACCACTACGTCTGGGGACGGGTGAGCCGGATTTCTCCGGAAGCGCCCGTGCCGGTCGTCCACGTTGAATCGGAATCCCTCAAGCTGGGCGGCGCAGCCAACGTCTTCAACAACATTCTCGCACTCGGCGGGCAGGCGGATATCTGCGGCGTGATCGGTGCCGACGAAAGCGGGCGGTTGCTCTTAAAAGAACTGGGCGGGCGCCGGCAGGGCCGCGGCGGCGTGGTCATCGACCAGAGCCGGCCGACGACCAGAAAATCCCGGGTGGTCGCCCACAATCAGCAAATCGTTCGCTATGACGTCGAACGCCGCACGGAACTCTCGGCCCTGCTGCAACGGCGCATTCTCCGGTATGTGGAATCGCGCTTGAAAGAACTCTCCTGCCTGGTCGTCTCGGACTATGCGAAGGGGGTCGTCACCGCGTCGCTCATGACAGAGTTGACTCGACTGGCGGGGCAGCGCAAAATTCCCATCGTGGTCGATCCCAAGGTGGAACATTTCAGCTATTACAAAGGTGTCACCGTCATCACCCCCAATCATCTCGAAGCCACCCAGGCTGCCGGCGTGCAAGGGGAGGACGACAAGGCGATTACAAAAGCCGGTACGATTCTTCGGCAGCGATTGGGATGCCAAACCGTTTTGGTGACGCGGGGTGAACGCGGGATGAGTGTGTACCAGGCTCATGGCGACCATTGGCATATCCCCACGCGCGCCCGACAGGTCTATGATGTCACCGGTGCCGGTGATACCGTCGTCGGAACACTCGCGCTGGCGCTCTCGACGGGCGCAAGCATGCGTGACGCAGCGGTGCTTGCCAACCAAGCCGCCGGGGTCGTCGTCGGCATGATCGGTACCGCTACGGTTACGGCCGCGCAACTCACGGATGCCCTGGGACAGAACTGAAGTGAAACGTTCGGTGACGGTGGTGATTCCAGCCCGGTACGGTTCTTCACGATTCCCGGGCAAACCGCTGGTCGAGTTGCTGGGCAAACCGATGATCCAACATGTCTACGAGCAGGCACAGGCTTGTCGCACGGTCGATGACGTTCTGGTCGCCACGGATGACGAGCGCATCAAAACGGCTGTGCAGCGCTTCGGCGGACAGGTCGTGATGATGACGGAGCCCTATCGCACCGGCACCGACCGCGTCGCCGCCGTCGCCGACAGCCGCACCGGCGACTGTTTCGTCGACCTGCAGGGAGACGAGATCCTGCTCCATCCCGATCTCATCACCGACCTGGTCGAGCCGTTTCTGGCCAGCGAGGCCACGATGGGCACCTTGAAACGACAGATCGATTCCGATCAGGATCTCCACAACCCGGGCGTGGTCAAAGTCACTACCGATCGCGAGGGTTATGCCTTGTATTTTTCCCGCGCGCCGATTCCGTTGGTGCGGGACGATCCTAAGCGGGCTGCGGTGCCGGGACTGCATTTCATTCACCTGGGCGTGTACATCTATACCCGGGAAACATTGCAACGTCTGACGGCCTTGCCGACAGGGACTTTGGAAGAGGCCGAAAAACTCGAACAACTGCGCGCCTTGGAAAACGGAATGCGTATCCGCGTGTGGGAAACCACCCACGGTTCCTTGCGCATCGATAGCCCCGAGGACGTGCCCGGCGCACTGAAACAACTTCACAGCCGTGCAACCGGACTCGGCATCACTCACTCATGACGAGAGAAGGTGCCACGATGAGCAAACTGATTTTTGTGACCGGCGGTGTCGTATCGTCGCTCGGAAAGGGGCTGGCTTCTGCATCCATCGGCAATCTGCTGGAAAGCCGCGGGCTGAAGATCACGTTCCTCAAGCTCGATCCCTACATCAACGTCGATCCGGGCACCATGAATCCGTACCAGCACGGAGAGGTCTACGTCACGGAGGACGGGGCGGAAACCGACCTCGATCTGGGCCACTATGAGCGGTATACCTCCCTGACTCTGACACGCGAGAACAACTACACCACCGGCCGTATTTACCACGCCGTCATCACCAAGGAACGGCGCGGCGATTACCTGGGCGGAACGGTGCAAGTCGTGCCCCATGTCACGGACGAGATCAAGCAATGCATCATGCGCATTTCGCAAGGCATGGACGTCACGATCGTCGAGATCGGCGGGACCGTCGGCGACATCGAGAGCCTGCCGTTCCTGGAAGCCATCCGGCAAATTCCCTACGACGTCGGACGGGACAACGTCCTCTACGTGCACCTTACGCTGGTGCCCTACATCGGAGCCGCCGGCGAATTGAAAACCAAGCCGACGCAGCATTCCGTGAACAAGCTGCGTGAAATCGGTATTCAACCGAACATCCTCCTGTGCCGCACCGACCGCTATCTTCCGCCGGAGCTCAAGGCGAAAATCGCCATGTTCTGCAACGTGGAAAAAGATGCGGTCATCACGGCTAAGGATGTCGAGACCATTTACGAAGTGCCCATCGTGTTTCGCAAAGAGGGCCTGGATGAACTGATCGTCCGACTGCTCAAGCTGGAAACCGGCCCGCCGAATCTCCGCGAGTGGGATGCGATGGTGCAGAAGATCAAGCATCCCAAACACGAGGTGTCGATCGCGTTGGTCGGAAAATATGCCGGCTTGAAGGAATGCTATAAGAGCCTGGCGGAAGCGCTGGTGCACGGCGGCATCGATCATGAAACCCGCGTCAACGTGAACTGGATCGAATCCGAAGAGGTGGAGCGTCAGGGGACCGAGCGTATTCTCCGTGAAGCCGACGGGATTCTCATTCCAGGCGGTTTCGGCGCACGGGGGATCGAAGGCAAGATCGTCACGATCCAATATGCGCGAGAACATCAGATTCCGTTCCTCGGCCTCTGCCTGGGCATGCAATGCGCCACGATCGAATTTGCGCGCAACGTCGCGGGTCTTGTCGGTGCCAACAGTGCGGAATTCGATGAAAAGACCCCGCATCCGGTGATTCACCTGATGTCCGACCAACAGTCGGTCAACGACAAGGGCGGCACCATGCGGCTCGGCGCCTATGCCTGCAAGCTGGGCGAGGGGACGCTGGCGCAGAAGATGTACGGGGTCAGCGAGGTACGCGAACGGCATCGCCATCGATACGAATTCAATAATGCCTATCGCGAGCAATTGACGGCCAAGGGACTCATTTTGAGCGGCCTGTCTCCGGACGGTCGCCTGGTTGAAATCGTCGAGTTGCAGAACCACCCCTGGTTCCTGGCTACGCAGTTTCATCCGGAATATAAGTCACGGCCGCATCACCCGCATCCGTTATTCAGCGGGTTTGTGGGGGCGGCGCTGCGGCGCAAGTGCGGCCACTAACTGGGATGCTGAAACTGCCTTTCGGCGGCGTTCTCGACTCGGCACAATCCTCGACGTAGCTCCGCTACGCCTCCGGTTCTGCCTCGTCTGCGGCCTTGCTGAAAGATCAGTTTGAGCATCCCGTGATTGGCGGACATTCAGCAGACTGGGGCAACGCTTGATTCACGACCCTACGGTGAGAACAGCCCAGATGGCGGGCTGGTATCAAAATAACTTGCAGGATGCGTAAAATGGCCGTCCAGCAAGGCCGCTAAGCGATGCGAGAGCGCAGCTGGCGGGATTGTTCCGCATCCTGCTAGGAGACTATGGCATACGAAATAGATCTCGGACAATTTAAGATCGGGGCGGGGAATCGGCCGTTTCTCATCGCCGGTCCCTGCGTGATTGAGAACGAACAGCTCGTCATAGACACGGCAGGGCGTATTGCCGACATCGCCAAAGCGATCGGCATGCCCTACGTCTTCAAGTCATCCTTCGACAAGGCCAATCGCACCTCCATCACCTCCTTTCGTGGACCGGGCTTGGAGAAAGGCTTGGCCGTGCTCGCCAGGGTTAAGCAACACATCGGCGTGCCGGTGTTGACCGATGTCCATTCGGAAGAGCAGGCCACAGAGGCCGGTCGCGTCGTAGATATCCTGCAGATTCCGGCCTTTCTCTGTCGTCAGACCGACCTCTTGATCGCCGCTGCCAAGACCGGCAAGGTCGTCAATATCAAGAAGGGACAGTTTCTGTCCCCGCCGGAAATGGGCAACGCGGTGAAGAAAGTGGAAGACAGCGGGAACCGACGCATCGTGTTGACCGAACGTGGTTCCTCCTTCGGCTACAATAATCTGGTCGTGGACATGCGCTCCTTTCCCATCATGCGCCGGTTCGGCTATCCGGTGGTCTTCGACGCGACCCACAGCGTGCAACTCCCCGGCGGAGGCGGCACGAAATCCAGCGGTCAGCGCGAATTCGTGGAACCATTGGCCTGTGCGGCGGCAGGCGCCGGCTGCGACGGGTTCTTCATGGAAGTGCACCCCGATCCAGATTCCGCGTTGTCTGACGGACCGAACATGGTCCCGCTGCATACGCTCCAATCACTTCTCGAACGGGTACTACGTATATGGGACGCAGCCGCAAAATAACCGGGTCCGCCACATCACCCACACCCAAGCGCGCCGCTCGACGCCCTCAACAGGATGCCAGCGTGCAGGAGGGGAGACGTGTCTTGGAGATCGAAGCGCGAGCCGTTCAGGAATTGATGGCTCGCCTCGACGACCGATTCGCCTCGGCCGTCAACTTTCTCTATGAATGCCAGGGCAAGGTGGTCATTTCCGGGATGGGCAAGTCCGGACTGATCGGCCAGAAAATCGCGGCGACATTGGCCAGCACCGGCACCCCCTCCTTCTTCCTGCATCCGGCGGAAGGCGTCCATGGCGACCTCGGCATGCTGGCTCGACGGGATGTGTTGATCGCCATCTCCAATAGCGGCGAGACACAGGAAGTCCTCCAATTGCTACCCTTCGTGAAACGCATGAACATTCCGGTCGTGGGAATGACGGGGAAAATGGCCTCGACGCTGGCGAAAAACAGCGATGTCACGTTGGATGTATCGGTCGATGAGGAAGCCTGCCCACTGGGATTGGCCCCGACGGCCAGCACCACCGCGACCCTGGCCATGGGTGATGCCCTGGCAGTCGCGCTGCTTCAAAAGCGCGGTTTCAAACAGGACGATTTCGCGCAGTTTCACCCCGGCGGCACCTTAGGGCGACGGCTACTGGTGAAAGTGCGGGACCTCATGCAGCATGGCGATCACCTGCCGCGTGTGCGCGACACTGTGTCCGGCGCGGATACGATCCTGGAGATGACGTCGAAGAAACTCGGGATGACGACGGTGGTCAACGCCAAGGGGGCACTGTACGGAATCGTGACCGACGGAGATTTGCGACGCTTTATTCAAGCAGGCGGGGACTTCAGTAAAGTGACCGCCGGGGATCTCGCCAGCCGCCAACCGAAAACCATCGGACCGGACGAACTGGCCACGACGGCCGTCGCGTTGATGGAACGGTTTTCCATCACGGCGCTGGTGGTCCTGGAGGGGCCGAATCGTTTGGCCGGTGTCATTCACTTGCATGACCTGCTAAAACACGGCATTGTGTAGGGGAGCCATCACGCGCTGCGCGTCGAAGGGTTTGTCGAAGGATTTATGGCAGAAAACTGGAAACAAGCCGGGCTGGTACTGATGCGGTCGGCAGGGCAGGAAAGCAACATCAATCTGCCCAACGTGCTGACGCTCGTCCGGATTCTCTTGATCCCGGTCTTCGTCATGCTGCTCATCGACCCGACGCCGGATCGAGCCTTGGCCGCGGCCATCGTATTCGTCGTCGCGGCCGTGACGGACCTACTGGACGGATACGTCGCGCGCAAGACCGGCCAGATCACCAAACTCGGACGACTGTTAGACCCGATTGCCGACAAACTGCTCGTGTTGTCCGCATTGATCCTGCTGGTACAGGTCGATCGGGTCAGCGCGCTGGTGGCGATTCTGATCATTGCGCGTGAAGTCGCCGTCACCGGCCTCCGGGCCATCGCGGCCTCCGAAGGTTTGATCATGTCCGCCGAGGTCACCGGCAAATACAAAATGGCCCTGCAGGTCATTGCCATCGTCCTCCTGGTGCTCGAAGGGACCGTGGTGGAAGCGATCGGTAATCTGCATCTGGCCGGCATTGTCACCTTGTATCTGTCACTCATCCTGGGCTATGTGTCAGGCGCACAATATGTCTGGAGCTTCTGGCGTCAGGTCGGAGCGAAAGGTCTCTAACCGGACGATTCGGCCGACGCTCGTATCCGGCTATCCGGGCAACGATTGATGGACAGTCCCTGGCTCATCGGGTTTCTCATCCTTTCCAGCTATCTCCTTGGATCGATTCCTTTTGGAGTCGTGGTGTCACGCCTTCTGGGCGCTGTGGACCCACGCAGCGCCGGCAGCAAGAACGTGGGCTTCACCAACGTCCTGCGCGTGAGCGGAAAAAAGGCAGGAATCCTGACGCTGCTGGGCGATATCGGAAAAGGCTGGCTGGCCGGCTGGGTCGGCACGATGTTGTTGCACCAGGAGTCGGCCATTCTCTGGGTCGCGCTGGCCTCGGTCATCGGTCATCTGCACTCGGCGTTTCTGGGATTCAAGGGTGGAAAGGGTGTGGCTACCGCATTAGGCGCTGTCCTGGGAGTCGCTCCGTGGATCGGACTGACCCTGATGGGTTTGTGGGTCGGCGCCGTATTCCTGTGGAAATATTCGTCAGGCGGCGCACTGTTCGCCTTTGCCATGTTTCCAATTGTGGCGTTGCTGTTTCACCGGTCTTGGACTTTCATCGGGTTTGCCTGTGTCGTCAGCCTATTAATCTGGGTAAGGCACAAAGACAATCTGGTCCGGTTGTTGTCCGAAGATGCAAAATCCTTACATGTCGAATCTCGCAAGATCTTGATTATCCAAGAATGTATGAAAACTTTGCCCAGACAGTAACAGGTAATTGGGCGAACTAAATCTGTTGACAGAGGCGCGGTCGGAAGTAATTTTATTTACAAAGATGCGGCAGGATAAGACCATGATTTTTCTATGAAAAAGCGACGAATGAGTTGGACGTTCTCTGCTGTTCCGGTCACGCTCTCTGTCCAAGAGCGTATCGAACCCATCATCCTTAGAGAAAACAGATTTGCCAGAATGTTTCTCTCAATTACGAGGAAACAGGATCGATACCTTCGAGTCTTTAGCCAACAGGCTAGTAAATCCTTAGAATATTTCGAATCGTGTTTGGAGAGAGCTCTTTGATTTGGTTGGTGTTCTTGGCAAGTATTGGAGGGTATCTTTTAGGATCGATTCCTTTCGGCGTCGTCGTATCACGATGGTTGGGCTCACCTGATCCCAGGCTGGCGGGGAGCCGGAATGTGGGATTCACCAATGTCTTGCGGGTCGGTGGGAAAAAGGCCGGGATCCTGACGTTGATCGGTGACATTGGGAAGGGATGGCTCGTCGGATGGATAGGTACTCTACTGTTCCACCAAGAATCCGCTATTCTGCTCGTGGCTCTGGCGTCTATCGTTGGGCATCTCCATTCCGTCTTTCTGAATTTCAAAGGAGGGAAGGGCGTGGCCACGGCGTTAGGAGCTGTACTGGGAGTCGCCCCCTGGGTCGGGCTCACCCTCATGGTTATTTGGATAGGAGTGGTCTTATTGTGGAAATATTCTTCCGGGGGTGCACTTATGGCCTTTGGATTGTTTCCAATTGTGGCGCTGCTGTTTCATCAATCCTGGCTCTTCGTGTTATTCGCCTTTCTAGTGGCTATCCTCATCTGGTCCAAGCACACCGATAATCTTGTCCGTCTCTGGATGGGTACAGAACGGCGCATTGGTGATCGCCCCTCTGATCAAGTCGCTCCTCGTTGAGGAGTAGGTACCATTCCAACCTATAAACCGCTAAGGATACCAGGCAGGCCTACGCTTCGATGCGTGCTGCCCCACCAATGGCTGGATAGTCCGGAAATGGATGTATCCGCAGCGCAGACCTGTTTCATTCCTTCTTCCGGATACGAAATGGGACCTCTGGGGTAGATGAATAGACACATGCCCAGTCTAGTGATTGGCTCTGGCTCTTAGAGCTTTCTGACTTGAGTAAGGAGCTACGCTACAACCTCGCTATTTAGCACATCGCTGAGCGTATCCGCGGCTGTTCCCGCTCGTTGAAATTTCCCTGCCAATGGCGCCTTCAGCCTGGCAGGAATCCCTGGCAACTCACAACTCTCAGTCACACTATTCTTCATTGAAGATCAACTGGGAGGTGAATATGTTGCAGTCTATAACTTCGTTACTTCAAGTAGAACGACCACTGAAATCCTATGCCACCATCGAGCCAGGCATTGTTCAATTGGTAGCAGCCATGAACCGTACCGGTCTCATGCGTACGTACGCGTCGTGTGAGGGTCATTGGTATAGAGCCATGCGCCCATATGTGGCGTTTGAAGCCTCGATCCAGATTGGCAGGGAATTTGCTCGCCTGCTTCGCGAAGACCCAATTGCTCAACCATCACAATTATTGTACGAGTGGTGTCTCGAACCCTGTTTCAATCAGGATTATGACCTCCGATTTAGGCTTTCGTGTTCGCAGTTGGAGTTCCAGTATTACTGGCGGCCGGCACGATTGCGGCATGATATTGAGGCGCTTGCTTCAATGGTCCAGACATTGGGTATTCAACGTCGGTAAAGGACCATCCACCCATACAACACACCTCCCAAGAATAGAAGTCCAGGGATAACATAGCGAACAAGTAAATACCGTTGATACTTTTGGGTATTCGGGTGTTTTTCCCCACAACCAGGACACTGTTCAGCAGTTTTGCTTAAAAGCCGTTCGCATATTCGACAGGGGAAAAGCGACATACCTTGGTCCTCCATACAACATGCCCGGACTCTCTATCGACAAGCTGAAGAACATCTTGAGCATTCAAGTGACTCGCTGAACAGAGTAGTGACAAAAGCCTTCGATAAAGGCTGGGCATATGACAAAATGTCGTCAAACCACAATATATTGTTGACAAACATATTTCATGCCTATATGTAGACATTCGGCACAGACGTTGAACGAACAATCCGAGTGTACCAGTAACACCGGATGACAGGTTATGTCTCGACCTGCAGAATTTACTTTTGGGGGATTTCTGACTTTGTCAGCACCTCTCATGCATTGAGGTTAACGCGAAAGGACGCCATGAGCGATACCCATCAAGTCATCTGCTACCCCGTTGGCAACGGAGATACAACTCAAATCGTCTTATCAAACGGGCGGCGCATACTGCTGGACTACTGTCACCGGCAGAATGGAGAAGATTCTGAAACGCCAGAGATTGATCTGAACGCGCGACTCAAAGAAGAACTCCAACAGGCCGAACGCGACTATTTCGACATAGTGGGATTCACACATGCGGACCGCGACCATATTCAGGGCAGCACTGAATTCTTTGAACTCCAGCACGCTGAAAAATATCGTGGTCAGGGGCGTATCAAAATTCGCTGTTTATGGGTACCTGCCGCCATCTTGCTTGAGGAGGCCGAAAGGGATGAACAGAGTGAGGAGTTTTGCATTCTACGCCAGGAAGCACGGTATCGGTTGCTGGAGGGAAAGGACATCCTGGTGTTCTCAAAACCGATGGCACTCGCTGAATGGTTAGAACCAAAGCTCAAAGAGCGTGGCGAATCGGCGAACGCACGCGATCATTTGTTCATCGATGCGGGCACGATCGTTCCCGGATTCTCACTGACGAAAGATGGAGTCGAGTTCTTCTGCCATTCACCGTTCATCAAGCATTGCGATGAAGGGGATATCATTCGGAACTCCGCAGCGCTTATTTTCAACATCCGGTTTCACTCAGATCACTCACACTATGACTACCTTCATATTGGTGATGCCGCGTGGGAAGACATTGAAGACATTGTCAATACGACTCGATATCACAAGAACGATGATCGACTCGAATGGAATCTCTACAACATCCCCCATCATTGCAGCTATCTCGCGTTAAGCGATGACAAAGGAACCCAAGAAACGGAACCCAAGCCTCTTGTCAAAGACTTGCTCCTGCAAGGGAGGAACGAAGCGTACATCATCAGCTCCAGTAAACCGATCCTCGACTTGAAGGAGTCTTACCTTGAAATACAGCCACCGCACATACAGGCGCGCAAAACCTATGAGCGACATTTAAAAGAAGTGGGTGGCCGCAAATTTGTGGTAACGATGGAGGAGCCCACCGCCAAGAAACCGGAACCACTTATCTTCGAAGTTACAACTGCCGGGATTACCTGGCAACGTTCTTCATCTATCGGCGCTGCAGCGATCGTAACTTCTAAACCTCTCCGAGCTGGATGATGGGCGACACCTACTACGAACTGACAGAGTTTTCCCCTGTTGCCGACGTCAACGAATTCACCTTTGACCGCACACGGAGCATATTTGCCGCCCTCCAACAGCAGCGCGATTACTCCGTCCAGGGATTACTGAAGCGTGCGGATCGAAAGGTCGAGTGTATCGTAGTCGATGTCGAATCAGACGGAGTACCCCCACGTAACATTCACGGTATCAAGTACAGGGAACGCCTGGCGTTGTGCATTCTGGAAAACGAAAAACAGTTGGTGGAGGTGTATGCACTTCGCAAAGACTTTCCGATCCTGATGCATCAAAATTTAAGTCCACCAGATGCTCCACGAAGCCTATGTCTATATTTTGAACCGCCGGCCTCGGTCACCCGTTCTTGGACACCGCAGAAGTTTTTGCGCCGAATCCAGTCGTGGCTTGAAAAGAGTGCCAAAGGAGAAATTCATCCTGCGGATCAGCCGGTCGAACAACTGTTTTTTGCGAGCAAGTACGAACTCGTCTTGCCATGGAATTTCGATGAGCTCAAAGAGGGCAAGGACAATCACACGGTGATTGTAGCGGGGCCAGAACGCCCCGGAGAAGGACTGACCTGCTTTCTCAAACCTCTTCAGGTACATACCAAGCCACCAAAAGGGACCGTCAAGCATATCGAATTCACACTACCCCCGATCGTGCATGGCCACATTGAGTACGATCCAACCACACTAGGTGCACTTGCGGACATTCTGACGCGCCATGGAATCGACATTCTGCCCGACCTGCAGAAAGCGTTGCGAGATGGGGTGGATGAGAAGGGAGTGCCTGAGTCCGCCGATAACTCGTTGACAGCCATCTTACTTCATATCCCGATGGCCAGGACGGAGGCCACCCTTCCCGAAAAGTTCTTCCATCGAGCTTTCATGGTTCCGTGTGGGGTCCGCCATCTTGGTCTCCTTACCGGCGCCATCGTTTTGGTAGAAGTTCCTGAGGGTCGCAGGTCGCTGAAGAAGTATTTTAGTGGCGAAGGCGTGTTAGGGGACCAACGGCCCACTCAATGGCGTGATGAGGCTATTTACCCGATGGAGGTTCTTCGACAAAACGACACGTCATCTGCAAGAAGGCAATCAGGTATCTCGGGCAATGGCCCCGCCGGCGTGTTGGTCGGCGCTGGCTCACTCGGTAGCGCCTTACTCAATATCTGGGGACGCAGTGGCTGGGGCCGGTGGACCGTCATCGACAATGACCACATTAAACCTCACAACCTATCGAGACATACGGCCTTGGCAATACACATAGGCCAGCCAAAGGCCACGGTTGTCGCAGAGCTGCATGACGCCGTAATGGAAGGTGCCAGTGGAATTACTCCCTTGTATGCAGATGCATGCGATTTATCACAGGAATCGGTTACCAATGCATTGACATCGGCACAGTTGACTATCGACGCGTCGACGACACTGGAATACCCTCGTATCATGAGTGGTACAGAGAAAGTAGGGAGACATATTTCAGTGTTCATAACCCCGAGAGGAACTGATGCGGTTTTGCTTGCTGAAGATGAACAACGACACATTCGATTGCGCACCCTAGAGGCTCAGTACTACCGCGCTTTGATTCACGAATCATGGGGCCAGAACCATCTGGACGACAACCTAGGGTCCTTTTGGAGTGGAGCCAGTTGTCGTGACATGTCAACCGTTCTTCCCTATTCGAAAGTTTTGAGTCATGCCAGCATATTGGCAGAACAGATTCCAATCATGGCAGCCTCTCCGAGAGCGCTAATTCGAGTATGGCAGCGCGATCCTGAGCGCAGTTCACTAGCGGTGCATGATGTTACGCCTGCACAAGAAATACACATGGACATCGGGAAAATGGCGTTGTTCATTGACAGTGGAATAGTCCAGCAACTTTGCACATGGAGAAACGGGAGCCTTCCGAACGAAACTGGGGGGGTGCTATTGGGTTATTATGATTTCAACGTCTCTTCCGTAACTATCGTTACAGCTCTTCCTGCACCGACGGATAGTAAGTCGAGTCCAGGAGGGTTCGAGCGCGGTATTGTCGGTTTGGAAGAAGCCGTCCGCGAAGCTTCAAGACGAACCGCGGGAATCGTTGGCTACATCGGCGAATGGCACAGCCATCCACCAAGACATTCTGCCTCACCGAGTAAGGCAGATTTGATCCAGCTCTGTGACCTCGCCCGAGGAATGGCAGAAGACGGTTTGCCTGCTGTCCAACTCATAGTTGGAGAGAACGATGTTCGGATCCTGCACGGCGCAGTAGATCAATGAGGTCAGGCTCATGTCCAAGCATTGCCCTGGCTCTATCAGGTGGTGGCATTCGAGCGATGGTCTTCCACCTTGGAGTCATGCGACTTCTTGCTGAACGATGTTTGTTAGAGCAGGTCCATCGGATTTCAACTGTCTCAGGTGGCAGCTTGCTGGTAGGCCTTATACTTCAGGAAAATCAAACCCAGTGGCCATCTTCTGAACACTTCCTGACAGCGGTGTACTCCAGCCTCCGCGAGAAGTTGTGCCAAAGAAGTTTTCAGTGGGGAGCATTGAGACAGCTTCTCAATCCGGCAAACTTTCCATTCATCTTGTCTCGTGCAAACCTGTTAGCGTTGGCGATCGAAAAGGAATGGAATATTCGGTTCAAACTGTCTGAATTACCGCGTACACCGGAGTGGTCCATTAACGCTACAACGGCTGAGAACGGCAAACGCTTTCGGTTCAAGCGCAGCGACATCGGAGATTATCAGTTAGGCTACGCTCTCCCTGGAAACTTTCCTCTTGCTCATGCGATGGCGGTCTCCGCAGCCTTTCCTGGCGGCTTCGGACCACTGCAACTGAATGCCAAGCTTTTTGACTGGCAAAAAAAGGAATGGAATGCCCCATCAGGCAGTGAGCGATCCATCGATATTGGCTACAACGCTCTGCACCTATACGATGGCGGCGTCTATGACAACCTCGGGCTGGAGCCGTTCTTCGATGCGGGACGTGGAAAGTCCAAACATCCTGAGAACGTTATAATCGTGTCAGATGCCGGACGGCCTTTACCATCTGGTTTTTCATGTTTCGCACTGAACCCATTCCGGCTTAAGCGCGTCGCTGACATTATGTCAGATCAGTCCCATGCACTGCGTGTTCGAACCTTTTCGAACTACCTCCAAGAAAGCCATGGGCGAGGTGCGTTCATTTATATTGGTACACCGGTAGAGGCTCAGTTGCCGTGCAAGTCGGCTACGTTTGCGGCAAACTTTCCGACCACTTTGCGCCGAATCGATTTGGCCGAGTTCGACATGCTCGCCGACCACGGGTATCGGGTAACGAAGCATGTTGAGCAGGTCTATGGCTTGTGTGGCCCACCAGGCAAGACGCAAACCTTGTAACAGGGTCTCACCTTGAGGAGTTCTCCGTTCCGGTCAGAGTATCAGACTGCTGAGACCGGCTGTCACTCCGCTGGCGGCAATCCTATGACTATGGCAGTAGTGTAGGAACCATCAGCCTGACCGAGGCACTTATACGGGGGACTTCATCCCCTGTGTGTGAATCACGCTCAAGAATTGGTCAGCCTGAGAGGATCGAATCGAATGTGCCTCACAGCGCAACGCCTGTTCCCGTTTGACTTCAAATCAGAACATTAGGCGCGCTGGTTCAACTTAGCGAGAGGGTAGGGTGTCGACTTCGTGAAGTCAATCAGTGGAGTCACAGTCCAAGGCAAGCCACTCTTGCGAGCAGACTGAAAGAGTGGTAAGGTTCCCTTGTTCAGGAGATGCTCCATGCGCCGCTTCCGTCCCTTCCTCTCAACGACCTTGGTCCTGCTCCTTCTTGTATTGAGTTTCAATGCCTATGCCTGCCTCTTGCCGGTGAGCAGCAGTTCAAGCACGGAGATGGGCAATGGCTGCTCAACACCTGCAGAGCAACCGGCACGGCAGGTGTGCGACGCCTTTAAGACGTTCAATGTCGAGGCGTCCGGTCAGAGCCAGCCCACGTTCGATAGCCAGATGGTCTCGTTCGGAGAAACAGTCTCGGGTGTTCTTCTCTCGTTACCCTTCACAAACGGTATCCTCAAGTATCCTTTCCCCTCAGACAGTTCGTCTCAACTGCTTCGGACGAGCACCATCGTGCTTCGCATTTGATCCTCCCATCCTGAGTTTTCTCAACCTGTTCTAAATCCAATTGCTCATTCTTCGTGCTGAACGACTTAGGCCGTTCTGCTCGGTCGTTCGCACCGAGAGCCGGTTGTTCGGTTGGGGTGCTGAGCCCAAGAGTATACAAAGGAGGATTCTCATGAGATGGAATCCAGTACATCAGTGCCTCACGATGGCCATGGCCGGAGTGCTGTGTGTCGGTGGACTCCCATACCATGCCGATGCGGATGAACGCGTTCAGCCAGCGACGTTGGGCTTGTCAGGGTTGATCCAGGAAGTCTTGGCACGGAATCCCGAAATTCAGGCGGCGCGGCAGCAAGTTGAAGCGGCCACGCAACGGGTGCCGCAAGCGCGGTCGCTGGATGATCCGACACTATCGGTTCAGCTCTGGAATTTCCCCCAGACCTTCAACGTGACACAAACGCAGAATGCGATCTTTGGTGTGTCGCAAACCTTTCCGTTCCCAGGCAAGCTGGCCCTCAAGGGGGAAGTGGCCAGTCGCTCGGCCGACATGACTGAGCAGGCCTTGCGCGCGAAGGAACGGGACCTAATCGCCCGCCTCAAGCAGGCTTACTACGACCTGTTTTTTGCACACAAGGCGCTCCAAATCCACCACGAACAAATCGACCTGCTCAAACAGTTGTTTGAGATCGCGACTGCGAAGTTCCGCACTGGGAAGGGCAGTCAGGTCGATGTATTGAAAGCCCAGGTCGAGCTCTCCACCCTGTATCAGCAACTCCCCATTCTGGAACAGCGTCGCGATAGCGCCCAGGGTGGACTAAACACACTGTTGGATCGGGACCCACGATTTCCGTTGGGGCCTCCACAGGAGCCGCGTGAGGGGCGGTTCGAGAAAGACCTTGAAGACCTGTATCCGATGGCGGTGCATGCCAGACCGGAACTGAAGGCTGCCGAATTGTCCATTCAGCG
>OBID01000231.1_pt1 | contig 24792 bp, 22 predicted proteins | sample 1519781 | NCBI WGS metagenome assembly OBID01 (sample SAMEA3991478, study PRJEB22521) | metagenome | biome: anthropogenic terrestrial biome; feature: sewage plant; material: sludge | place: Sweden | collected 2012-09-26 | reverse complement strand
TATAAACGACTCTCGGTATCTACAACATATTGTTCAAAACAACGCATCATTTGACTACCTATTACTTCATAACCATGTGAAATCAAGCTGATTTGATTATTATCTTCATTTTCTTTTATTTTCACCTGACAAAAAGGTATTTGACCATTAAGAGAGGAAGTATATGTTAGAATAAAAGCTTGTAGAAATTCTTCTTTTTCCATTTGTGCATATCCATCAAGAGATTCCTTTAGTTCACAATACTTTATGTGTCTAGGCTTTCCTGGTATAGTATTGGCTAAATTAGATAAAATTTGTTGAGACTTTTTGAAGAACATACGAAATTTATCCTTTACAATATTTACTTCTTTTTCGTTTAATGTAATCTCTATGCGGTTTATCATATGTACATGATATCCCCTAAAAACTTGGTTTGATGCTAGTTTATTTTTAAATTGAGGAAAACTAAACGAACTCATATGTTCATTCCAATATTTTTCCCCTTTCAATATAAACCTACCATTAACCATATCAATAGGTTCTAGGTAAGACATATATTGTTTATAAAAATTCTTAACTTCACTAGGATCAACTTGAACAAAGACATTAACAAAGAGATTCTTGGGTCTAACAATTAATGCAGGAAATTGTAATCGTCTCATCAAGTCATGCGAAATTAGGAGAAGACTACTCTTAAATTTTTGATCCAAATCAGAAGTACCAGGAAAAATATATTCAAAATCAGAAGGAGAAATCATCATATTACGTTTTTCACCTCTAATTCTATATATATCCAATAATTTTTTTAAAACTTGTTCAAGTTGATAAGGCTTTATAGTAGAGAGACCATGAAGTTGTCTCGTGTATTTAAAATCTTGTTCATTAAAATCAATTTTTGCAATACCTACCAATTGTTCATCTCTTGCGAGACGCCCAATCTCCTGAACGTAATCAGAAAGGGTCCCGGTAGGAGCATGATGATAAACTTCGGTAATATCTGGTACATCGACTCCCATACCATATGCTTTAGAAGCACAAATAACAGGGCAAATACCATTTCTGAAGTTATTTGCATTCGTAACTTTTTCTATTGGCATCAATTTTGAATGATACTCAGTTATTTTTAACCTATATGGTTGAATGTCGGGATAATTTAATACTTGTTTGATTGTTCTTATATATGGGAAATATACGATAGTTTTTCGATCTGCGTTAAGAGCTCCAATAATACTAGTCGATGTTCTCTGAAGCCTTTGGTGTTCATAATCGTGTGCTTGTTTAGGACGTCCAACTTCAAATACAATATTATCCCTTCTCACAACTCCAATGAATTTAATACATGGATCCATATTTAATGAATTTATGGTTTCGAAAACCATATCATTTTTGCGAGATGGATCCCATACTGCAGTAGCTGTTAATGCAAAAATAGGGAAAGAATTAGATAGATATTTCCTTGAAGTTCGAAGATAATCACCTAAAAACCAATAATCTACGCGAAAGTCCCTCCCCCATGTAGTAACGGTATGAGCCTCGTCTATGACTAATAGTCCTAATGTTCTCTCACCTATTAAACTTGATATAGAATGCGCTAAGAGTAACTCTGGTGCAACATAAAGAATATTGATTTTACCTTCAAGAACTTTTTGTTTTATTTCCGCACTTTCAGCAGCTGTCTTATTGCCATTCAATGTTGCTACAGCTTCGTATTTGGACTTAAGATTTAGCACTTGGTCTTCCATTAAAGCTACCAATGGAGAAATTACAATTGTTAGACTATTATACTTGTTTGCCAAATAAATAGCGGCCAATTGAAAAAGTAATGACTTTCCTGCTCCTGTTGGTGATGTCAATAGAATATTTCTATACGGTTGGTTCTTTTGTGCTTTTTCAGATTCTTCAACAACCGTCTCAATTATTTCTCCTTGTGAAACGGATACAACATCTCTACAGAAATCCAAGTCCTTATACATCTTAAGCTTTCTAAAAGAATCATATCCCCATACATTACTCATGGTGACTTGAAGTTCAGGCCTTACAACAATTGTCTGTTTGGGATTTGTAAGCCAATATAATTTCGTATTTAAATTGAATAACTTTATAGCAGATAACAAAATCCCTTGCAATTCTGTGTATCTGGAATTTTTGGGTAATGTATAATTCCCGCCTTCCTCATAGTTACCGTAAAATAACTTTTCAAGTAAAACTTGTAATGAGTCATTATCTCCAGCTAATATGGGAGCATCTAACTCTTCTGGCACTTCTTGTATATCACACAGTTCTGACGGCTGAAGAAGTGAAAGATTGCTAACACATGATTCATCTAGAATATTGGGTTCTACATAGTTAACCAATTGTTCCCCATCTTTATGTTCACAATAAGCATAGTAAAGGGAATATTCATGATTATTAGTAGAGTTTTGAAAATCTGGACTTTCGAAATCAGGGATATCGCAATTTGTTGGATTTTTATATCGTGTAAGGAAGTTATTATTCAATATCACGAATCGTTTACCAAGAACACTAAGCGATCTTATCATTGATGTTAACGAAATTATCGATTCCATTAACATAAATGACGGTTTGCTAGGAGCGTTCATGATTTTTTGAAATATCTGCATGGGATTAATTTTTGTAAGATCAATCAAACCATTAATATCTAAGTATTCATAATCCATTAGATCCCTACCAAGACATTTTAATATTTCATTTGGAAAGCCACGCAATATATATACATTATTTTCCGTGCAACGTTCCTTTATTAGATTTATAATTTTTGATGTATCCATTTTTAAACATAATAATCTAAAATCGATTTATAATCACAGAATACCCCACGATTTTTTAATTCACGATAAGTTCCTTCTGTCTTACTACACGAAAGTACTGATTTTTGAATTTCTTCTGCTATAGATGTAAGCATATCCATAATAGTACGTGATAATTTTATAATGCATTCGGACAAACTACCATTGACACTTTGATTTTCCCATATTTTTAAAAGATTAAACTCCCTACCACTACCATTTAAGAGTATTGATAAAGAATAAGCCGTTACGGGAGCTCTGCAATTGCCCATCGCTTTGACTTCAGGAATTGTATATATATAGTTCCAAAGTATGATAAGTGATATAGTTTTTTTATAATAATCTTCGTCCGGAATAATGTTGTTCGCTATGACATAATTTCTAAGAAATAGATCATAGTTAGTCCCTTCACCTTTTACGACATCATAAGGATTGTTAAGTTTGCATTTCCAGACTTTAGCCAGAAGTTCTTTTTTAAACAGTCGATCCTTTTTGTCATACATACTTTTAAATAGTTGCTGATCCTCTGCTTTCTTTTGTTTTTTTAGCTCTTGGTCATACTGGCCTCTTAATCGTTCGTAATACCATTTTTTGCCATCTATGGTTCGAACTGTACGGGATAGTTCTTGCATCCGCATATTGAACGGATTACTTACGGAAAAATCTGCATATTTAACTTTACTCTGGGTGTTTGAATATTTTGTAATATCGGCTGCTACTTCTTTTTTATCGTCAGAATCACTTAACACAATTATCTTAACTGGAACAAACACCCCCTTTAAAGAAATTTGCCCTGGAACATTAGTCTCTTTGGAATAGTATAGTGATGCAGTTGTTTGACCACCATTTACAATTTGAAAATCTCTAATCGCTTTGATGATTCCAGAAGTTACTACCTCGTGTGCATCTTCTTCTGGATCCATATCACTTTTATCTTCATTGCTCTCTGTTTCAAGAGAGCCAGCCAATGCAACAATACCGTTATTGTAGGCAAGAATCATATGCTTATTTGTACGCAAAGTGTTTTGAATACTTATATTGGCATTATTTTTTTCACTACCCTTGAATCCCAAGAAATAGCGTACATTATTTAATAACAGATCTGTATTATAAAGCTCATACAACGACCTCAAAAGTTTACCAGGAAAAATCGTCATAAAACATTTGTATCCAGTTTGTGGTGCTTCCATCTCTATATATGGAAGTTTGTAATTATATTCTGATCCAAATTCTATATCAATTACCCTATGGTCAACATCAGAACCATACAATTGATATAGTTTTGAAACGTCATACACTTCTGGAACAAGGTTACGACCTTTGATTCTTTTATTTTTGATCTCATCATTTTTTATAAAAGAATTAGAAAATACCAAGAAACGTACTGTAACAATTGAATTAGTTGGCGAAGCGATTGTAGAGGGCCTTCCTCTCTTTTTTTCTGGCGCTTTCACATGAAGAAGTTCAGATAAAGCATATAGAGGATCATCCTGTTTAATAATTGAAGCCACATTACCCGAACAACAGTTATGATAATAGCCTTGCATTTTACTTATAGCTGATTGATATTCTGCGTCATGAAGAGTTTTAATTTCGTTTTGTGCACTATCATTGTACAATGAATATATCAATGTCAACACTTCGCCATTAGAACTTAATGCATATCCGAAGATTTCACCAAGAACTTTTCCCGCTATATTCTTAATTATTCCATAAGAAATGGTATAATTATCTATCGATAGAGAATCTTTTAATCTCTCAACGAGGCAATGTGCAAAAGCCAATGGCCGTGAATTATTGTCTTCATTAAGATAAAATAAGGATTCCTCGTCAATATCGCTTACAAATTTTTTTAAATCAGCCATTTTTTATTTAATTATGTTTTTAGAATAAAGTTTTATCCGTAACAAGCAAAAGGTTGTTGGCACCAAATGTTGCGTTTGTTTGGAATTTTGCTCACAAATATATAAAAAATTCTGCATTTTTCTTTTATTGTATTAAAATTATTAAGGAAAATTGATTGGTTATGGCTAAATAAACAATAAACTGACAAGTAAATCGGTTAATTCATACAAATTGTGGCATTTATTAGCAATAATCTAAAGCTATTAAAATAATATTCTAAATACTTGCAAGCCTCGGTAGTAGAATATCTTGCGATCGTCCGTTATTTGACAGCATGATTATATCACGTTTTCGATAGCTAAGAGACATTATTTTGCCGACATCGGCAATACAAACATGTATTTTCGCCTTAAAATATAAAGTATGCTAAAAGTCTTCACTTTTAAGACTATTTATTTTGTGAATTTAAATCGTTTTAATAAATTTGCATATTTAAAATAAGAATATAATTAATCTGTGGGTTTAAAAATTGAAAAGATAAAGACCATATTTAAGAATCACTTGTATAGTGTTCAATATAAAGGTTGCAATGAATCTGAGTTTTCTAGACTATTTAAACAATGGAAGAATCCTGAACTGGTAGAAGTATTTCTCGATACCAACAAAAAGGAACTGGACAATCATTTTTGGAAAGATAGGAATATGACTCAATCCAAGGCCCGTCGACTTATAACACAGGAAGCAATAGACACAGAAGACCACTTTTTTGATCTCTATGAGAATACCCGAAAAGGAGATGTACCTGACTTCAATCAGGAATTTTTTTTCCTCGATAAACACGTCTATCAATTCTCATTAAGGTCAAAACATAAAATGTACGGTACACATGAAAAGGAATTTCCTGCATTTCTTAGGATTTACGCCATCAGAATAGACAACAACTGCTTTCTCATTACAGGTGGTTCTATTAAACTTACACAAAGTATGAATGAGAGTAAATATCTCATCAAAGAACTGGAAAAACTTAACAATGTTCAAAGTTGGCTCGAAAAAGAATATATAGCAGATAGTGACGATTTAAATAAATATGAAAACAATGAATGACATTAAAAGCAAAGTTGACTTTATGAATCAGGTTTCAGAAGGTCAAGACACGGATTGGCTTGAAGAGGCAATGTGGAGAAAACAAAATGCTGCATGGTTAAAGAAATCTATGGATATTGCTAATGATGTGTTAGATGAATTACATCGACAGAAGATGTCAAAGTCTGACTTTGCAAAAGCAATGGGTGTAACTCCACAACGGGTATCGACATTACTTAGCGGCAGAGAGAAGATGAACTTGGAAACAATTTCCAAGATGGAAGAAGCATTACATATTACTTTAGTACAGACAGGAGAGGATAAAAACGCCATTCTTACAAGTGATCAAACTATATCCATACATTGCTCCTTCACTCATGAATATGCTACAGAATTTCCAGGCAACATAAACAATATTATTGCCCATAACGAACATGGTACAATTGAAACTATATTAAACTAAGCATGATGGATAATATACTATACAATCTGACAAAAATCGACACCAAGTCATTTGATTTCTATCTTGATAATTTGGATGAAAGTAAATCACCTAATAAAGAAATAAAGGTGCAAATCAAAGTAAATTCAAAATTTCACAATATCTCAATACTATCTGAGATAATTTACAAGCAAGAAGAACGACTGATTCTTCGCTTACAGGTGGAGTGTGTCTATATCATAGAACCGGTATCTTTTAAAAAACTGATTATGGATGATATGATAAAATTGCCAGCTCCTTTCCTCAAGTTGCTTATTTCTACAACTACCAGTACGTCAAGAGGCATATTATTCGATAAGTTGGAAACTACTCCATTAAAAAATGATATTCTACCCATTCCTGAATGGTCTGATGTGAAAGATCTGGAACAAAAAATAGATTGTAAATAATATTGCCATTTTTCCATACCCAGCAAAAAGTGCCTTTTCTCCCAGAAATTTTTGTTGCATTATACCTCCACCCTCCACCCAACTTGGTCAATTTCTTTGTATTATTCTGATTGATATGTATTTGTGAGGATTGTGATTGTTGCAGAACCTCCACCTTACTTCCACCATCCTCCACCCTCAAAATACTCGAATAATATTTAACTAATTGCAGAGTGATATTCTATATTATAATCATTTGTATATGATAGTATCAGATGATTAATAATAAATTAAAATAGTTGACAAAACGAGTTTATGCCATTTCGTCGAAAATACACACTTCAGACATATTAACATTCTGTGGTATTTATTTACAGTTCCAGTTGTCAAGATAAAATCGTATATCATTACGTAGAATCTGCGCGTCGTGCGAGAAAAATTGCGCACCGCCAAAAAAAATTTCCCTTCAAGGAAAATTTTCTCGCACGGTGCGCAATTTTTCAAACTCACCGCTCTTGAGGAATATTTAGGCCTAAAAGTGATCCGAAACCAGTGGGATTGCTCTTCATACCCACCGTTTTGACAACAAATTTAGGCCTAAATATTGTGCCAACTCACCAATTAGAATCTTTGATAAAGCCGATTTGTATGACCGAACCACTGATTTGTGTGACGTTTGTGCGACGATTTGTTACATTTACAACCGTACTTGCTGACCGTTAACCTGTTGATTGTCAGTGGTTTCAGTAATACTGTGACGTTGTCACGTTTTTATTTTGAATTTGAAACCGTAGGCAAAAAAAGCCTCTAAATGAAAATTTAGAAGCTTTAATATGGTGATTCCGTTGGGATTCGAACCCAAGACCCACGCCTTAGAAGGGCGTTGCTCTAATCCAACTGAGCTACGGAACCCCGTAATCGGCTGCAAAGGTAAGACATTTTAATAAATAAACCAAATATTTCAGGGCATTTTTTATATTATCTTACTCTCAAGCTATCACCTATCCTGATCTGGTAATCGGGCGACAGATGATTCATCTTATACAGATATTTGATTCGTATACCATATATCTGGGCGATGTCGTACATGCTCTGTCCGGCACGGACTATATGGGGATGGTTCTTGTACGCCTTATCAGCTTTTCTCCTTTTCTTCTTCAGGTAGATGATGTCACCTTCCTTCAACTGGTCATCCTTATCCCTCTCGTTATATCTGGCAAGGGCACGGCGAGGAATGTCCACTTCATCACCGATACTGCGGAAGGTGTCTCCTGCTCTCGCTTTCAGATAGTAGTTCTTGTTGTACATATAGATAGGATGCAATCCCATACCCGACTTGCTCGCTTTGTCGCGACTGTTGCGCTGGGCAAGGAACTTGTCGTAATGACGCTGCGAATCATACTCGTACAATTTGTACAGTTGGATGATATTGATCAACTGCGGCGCATACGTGGAACTGGTTGCATATCCACATTGTTTCAGACCGTAAGCCCAACCTTGATAATCGGTGATGTCGAGACTGAAAAGTGATTTGTACCTGCTGGCTGATGTCAGGAATTTACTATGGTCCTCGTAACTTTCGTAAGCATTGGGATAAGCCCGGAAACATTCGTTTTCCGCATCATCGTCCTGATAATAGGTACCACCTGTCCAACCGTGACATTTGATGCCGAAATGATTGTTACTGCTGATGGTAAGCGTACTCAGTCCGGCCCTGCTCTCCAAGAGTCCCTGAGCCAAAGTGATGCTGGCAGGTATATGATATCTGAGCATCTGTTCGATGGCCAGATCTTTGTATTGATTGATATATTGTTGATATTGCGCGTTCCATCTCGACTGGGCACTGAGTCCAATGGAAATGAAAAACGTTATGATACATATAGTTATTCTCTTCATCTCATCCTTTATCTTAAAAGTGCAAAGATATACAAAATAGTCAAAAAAGCAAAAATTTAATCTCTGAATATTTTGAACTTAACAAAATAAAAACTATATTAGCATCCGAATTACAAAACACCTATTTATATTATGAGAATAATAGAACTTAAAGCTAATATCCATGTATGTCAACCGGAGGAACTGACAGAGACGGAACGTACTCTGATCGAGTCGGCCATCAAGGCTACTGAAACATCTTATGCCAAATACTCAAATTTCAAAGTTGGTGCCGCCGCCCTACTGTCGGGTGGAACCATCGTGACAGGAAGCAATCAGGAAAACGCTTCTTACCCGCTCGGCTTGTGTGCCGAACGTACCACCATCTTTGCCGCCAACTCACAATATCCCGACCAGGCTGTGGTCACCTTATGTATAGCTGCGAAGAATGAACGTAACGAATTGCTCCCCGACCCCATCACACCCTGCGGTGCCTGCAGGCAAGTTATCCTTGAAGAGGAAAACAGATACGGCAAGCCGGTCAAAATGATTCTATATGGTACCAAGTATATCTATGTGATCGATGATATAAAAGATATACTCCCGCTGGCTTTTATAGACGAAACAATGAAATAAAATAGTTACAATCTTAAAAAGATTTAAATATTGGAATTATTTCAACTTTATATTTTCTACATTAAAAATTAATACTTATCTTTGCATCAGAAATCAAAACAATGAAAAGAATGAAGGAAAAAGAGGCTTACGAGAAACTGTTGAGTTGCGGACTGAAACCATCAGTACAGAGAATGGCAATTATGCAGTATCTGCTTACGCATCTGACTCATCCCAAAGTGGAAGATGTCTATGAAGGACTCAGTAAGAAGATGCCTACATTAAGTCGGACGACTGTTTACAATACCTTACGCCTACTTTCAGATCACAAAGCCGTACAGATGATAACCATCGATGAACATCGGGTGTGTTACGACGGCAACACCGAACCACATGTACATTTCTATTGTAAAGAGTGTGGCAGAGTAATCGACATGTTTGACCAGAATGCACCTGGTTGTCCCAGTCAGATGATGATAGACGGGAACATGGTTACGGATGTGCAACTGTACTACAAAGGTGTATGTGCGGATTGCTTAAAAAAGAAACAACATTAATATCAAATTTAAAATTATAAAATTATGAAAAAGAAATTTATTTGCTCAGTTTGCGGTTACATTTACGAAGGTACAGAAGCTCCAGAAAAATGCCCAATATGCAAGGCTCCACAGTCTAAATTCACAGAGTTGGTAGAAGATGACGCTCCTGCTTTTGCTACCATGCATGTACTGGGTGCAGCAAAGAAAGAGAATGCTGATGAGGAAATGCTGAAAGATCTTCACGCTCACTTTAACGGAGAATGTGGTGAGGTAGGTATGTATCTCGCAATGGCCCGCCAGGCTGACCGCGAAGGATATCCTGAGATAGCAGAGGCTTACAAGCGTTATGCTTGGGAAGAGGCTGAACACGCATCAAAGTTTGCTGAACTTCTCGGTGAAGTGCTGGGTGACACAAAGAGTAATCTTGAAGCACGTATCGCTGCTGAAAAGGGTGCTTGCGAAGATAAGTTCCGTATTGCCAAGAATGCGAAGGCAGCCGGTATGGACGCCACACACGATACAGTACATGAAATGGCAAAGGACGAAGCTCGTCACTGCGCAGGATTCATGGGACTTTATAAGAGATTCTTCAAATAGGTAGACTAGATAATTTGATTGATTTATTAAAACGCTCTCGGGTATACGTCAAAGTATGCTCGGGAGTTTTTCTTGTTACTACTTTGCCCTGTTGCCAGTCATTCATACAATAAATACACGGGCAATCCGTTTTATTATTAATGAAACGAATAATATTTTTTTTATCTACCATCCTATCAGTGGTAATACTGACTTCCTGCAATGACGATGATTCATTTTCTTCGTCTAAATCCAACTTGCTCTCTTTTTCCGCCGACACGGTATATATGGATACGGTGTTCTCTAAAGTGCCTTCATCTACGCGGACTTTCTGGGTGCACAACAATTCCAGCGACGGCATCAGAATTTCGTCTATCAAATTGGCGCAGGGCAATCAGACGGGATTCCGTGTGAATGTGGATGGTACCGACATTACTGCTACGGGGTATCAAACTAACAATGTGGATATTCGTAAGGGTGACAGTATCAGGGTGTTCGTTGAACTGACTTCGAATTCGACCAACGAGACAGCTCCGCAAAAACTGGAAGATAATCTTGTGTTTACGCTCGAGAGCGGTAATACGCAAAAGGTGAATCTGAACGCCTGGTCATGGGATGCCATATCCATGAAAAACCATGAATTCAAAAAGGATACGACCATCTCTTCATCCAAACCTATTGTCGTGTACGGTGGACTGAAAGTGGACAGTGGCGTGACGGTCAGAATCCAGGGGGGTACCGCCATATATTTCCACGATGGTGCCGGCATCAGTGTCTACGGTACGCTGAAATCTGTCGGCGACTCTACCGCTTTTGTGACGATGCGCGGTGACCGACTGGATAATATGTTCGATTACCTGCCTTACGATATGGTGAGCGGACAATGGAAAGGTCTGCACTTCTATTCATCGTCACAGAATAATGAAATCAGGTTCACGGACATACATAGTGCCAATGACGGTATCGTATGCGACTCGTCCAGCGTGAACGGCATCAAACTGGACCTGAGCAACAGTATCATCCATAACTGCAAGGGTGCGGGTCTGTATTCGTATCTTTGCCAGATCAACATCAGCAACTGTCAGATAACGAATACACTTGGAGACTGTGTGGCTGTGTATGGTGGAAAGGCTACTATCAACAATACGACCATGGCGCAGTTTTATCCGTTCGACGCGGAACGGGGTGTGGCTCTGAGGTTTAGTAATACGTACAACAGTTTTGCTTATCCGCTGACATTGATATCCGTCGTCAACAGTATCATAACCGGGTATGCGGACGATGAATTGCAAGGAAGCAAAAGTGATACCGGCGGTGATTTCAATTATCTGTTCGACCATTGTCTTATCTGTACGCCTAAGAACGAGAAAGACAGTATGATGACCCATATAATATGGGAATCACCTGACAGTACGGTGGCACAGAATAAGAATTTCAGGAAAATAGATACAGAAAACCTGCGCTATGACTTCAGACTTGATTCTCTGTCGAAAGCTATAAACGCAGGTAATGTCAATACCTCTCTGGAAATAGACCTGAAAGGCAAAAAGCGTGATAAGACGCCGGATATGGGCTGTTACGAATATTAGTTGACGGGAACAAACCGATAACGGCGGATATATTTCTTCAGTGCGGGCACTTGTTTAGCCACTTCGTTGGCCAACAGACCTGCTACCATACGGGCTCCGTATACATTATAATGCGTGTTATCCTGTCTGCCTTTGGGTAACGACGGTTCTTCTCCGGGAAGAAACCACATGTGCAGTTTCCTTGATTTCACCGGTCCCAGTCCTTGTTCGAGGTCGTGGGTAATCTTATTGGCATCCACAAAAGGTACATTCAGTTGGGTGGCAACATTTCGCGGTGACAGCAGATAGGCTCCGTGGGTATCGACGAGGGTGTCGCCTTCCTGTAATCCGGCAGAGGAATTGGTACGCAGGTCATCATCCGTAACGGCAGTGCTGCTTTGTGCGAAGATACGGCGTACCACACTGTTGAACAGTACTGGTATCCCTCCTTTCTCTCTGGTTTCCAGAACAAACTTACGTAGGTTGGCGTCGAATGTCGTACCGGGATCGGTATGGCGGTCGGCCTGCGGCTTTTCATCATTGTGGCCAAACTGGATGAATACATAATCACCTGGTTTGATCTTGTCAAGCACTTTCTGCCATCGTCCTTCATCGATAAAACTCTTGGACGAACGACCGTTGACGGCATGGTTGTCTACTACTATACCGTCCTTGAAGTATTCCTGAAGGACCATCCCCCAGCCTCTTTCCTTTTTACCGTTGGTGGTATCTTTATTGGCCATGGTAGAATCGCCGATCGTAAAGACGGTGATACGGTGTTCCGACTTGAACGCGGAAAAAATGACGAGGCACAACAGTAGCGTGATAATTGTTTTAAGTTGTTTCATAGTTTGTTTTATATATATAAGGTTGGCATCATCCATCAATGTGACGATACCAACCTTGTTTGTTTTTAATCTATCCGTTAATCGTAGCGATTAATTCTACGGGAGTGACAAGCGACTGTTCACCTGTCGTCATATTCTTCAGTGTGACCTTGCCTTCATTGATCTCGTTATCACCCGCAAGGGCTACAAAAGGAATCTGTTTGGCATTGGCATAACTCATCTGTTTCTTCATCTTGGATGAATCAGGGAAAATCTCTGTACGTATGCCGGCTGCACGTGCCTTGGTGATGATAGGTAGACAATACTCGGTCTCTCTCTCTCCAAAATTGATAAAGAGCAACTGTGTCGCATTGATTGCCTCCTTGGGATATAAGTCGAGCGTATTGAGGACATCAAAGATACGGTCTGCACCGAATGATATACCTACACCACTCAATCCCGGCATACCGAAGATGCCTGTAAGGTTGTCGTAACGTCCTCCACCTGTAATACTACCCATCGGCGTATCCAGGGCTTTGACTTCGAATATGGCACCTGTATAATAGTTTAATCCGCGGGCAAGCGTAAGATCCAGTTGCATCTCGTTGTTCAACGAGCATTTCTTCAGTGCATCGAGGATATAACGGGTCTCTTCCACACCTTTCATTCCGATTTCCGACTCTTTCAATACATCGGCTATCGTATTGAGTTTCTCATCGTTACTTCCACTCAGCGAAATGATGGGTTGAAGTTTTTCGATGGCTTCGGCACTGATTCCGTCATCAGCCAGTTCAGCATTGACACTCTCAAGACCTATCTTGTCCAGTTTGTCGATTGCCACAGTGATGTCCACAATCTTATCAGCTGCACCGATCACCTCAGCCATTCCTGTCAGAATCTTACGGTTGTTGATCTTGATCTGTACCCTGACACCGAAACGTGTGAACACGGTATCGACAATCTGCATCAGTTCTACTTCATTGAGCAGAGAATCGCTACCTACCACATCGGCATCGCACTGATAGAACTCACGATAGCGTCCCTTTTGCGGACGGTCGGCACGCCACACCGGTTGAATCTGGTATCTCTTGAACGGCAGTTGCAGTTCCTCTCTGTGCATCACCACATAACGGGCAAATGGCACGGTCAGGTCGTAACGCAGTCCCTTCTCGCACAGTTTGGCAGCAAGATGAAGTGAATTGCGCTCTTTCAGTTCATCATCGGTGATCTTATTCATATAATCACCGCTGTTCAGAACCTTGAACAACAACTTATCACCTTCCTCGCCATACTTACCCATCAGGGTCTGCAGGGTCTCCATGGCAGGAGTTTCGATCTGCTGAAAACCATACAGGGCGTATACTTGTCTGATCGTATCGAAAATATAGTTACGCTTTGCCATCTCTACAGGAGAGAAGTCTCGCGTACCCTTTGGTATACTTGGCTTGTTCATATCCGCTTATTACTTTCTTACGATGGTCTGTTCACGGTCAGGACCGATTGAGATAATCTTGATCGGTGTCTCCAGTTGAACTTCCAGGAACTTGATATAATCCTTGAATGTCTTCGGGAACTGATCCTCACTGGTAAACTTGGTCATATCTGTGCTCCATCCCGGCAACTCTTCATATATCGGTTCGATACCTTCTTCGATATTGTATGGGAAGTAATCTATTCTTTTACCGTTCTGCTTATAAGCTACACAGGCCTTGATCGTGTCAAAACCGTCAAGGACATCACTCTTCATCATAATCAACTGGGTAACACCGTTGACCATGATAGAATAGCGCAGTGCTACAAGGTCTATCCAACCGCAGCGGCGCTCACGACCTGTTACGGCTCCATACTCATGACCGAGGTCACGAATCTTGGCACCTGTCGCGTCAAACAGTTCTGTAGGGAATGGTCCTGCACCTACACGTGTGCAATAAGCCTTCATGATACCGTATACCTCACCGATCTTGTTAGGACCGATACCCAGTCCGGTACATGCACCTGCACAGATGGTATTGGATGATGTGACAAAGGGATAAGAACCGAAGTCTACATCAAGCATCGTCCCCTGCGCACCTTCACAAAGAATATCTTTGCCGGAACGAAGGATATTGTTGATCTCATGTTCAGAATCGACAATCTGGAACTGTTTCAGGTATTCGATACCTTCCATCCATTTCTTTTCTACTTCGGTAATGTCATATTCATAGTTGAGTGACTTCAGTATCTTCTCATGACGAGCTTTCGCTGCTGCATATTTCTCATCAAAGTTTTCCAGGATATCACCGACGCGCAGACCGTTACGTGATACCTTATCGGTGTAAGTAGGACCGATACCTTTACCTGTAGTACCGACCTTGCTCTTTCCTTTCGCAGCCTCGTAAGCGGCATCGAGAACACGGTGGGTAGGCATGATAAGATGAGCCTTCTTGGATATATGAAGACGGTTCTTCAGTTCATGACCGCTTTTTTCCAAGTCCTTGGCTTCGTCCATAAAGAGATCCGGAGCCAAAACCACACCATTACCGATGATGTTCACTTTACCACCCTGGAAAATTCCTGACGGAATACTGCGGAGCACATATTTCTGTCCTTCGAATTCAAGTGTATGACCGGCATTCGGTCCACCCTGGAAACGAGCTACAACATCATACTTGGGAGTCAGTACATCGACTACCTTACCTTTTCCTTCATCGCCCCACTGGAGACCCAGCAGGACATCTACTTTACCTGTTTTCATATCGATTATATTGTTTTTTTATTTCCTTTTTTAGTTTCCGCTATTCTTTTCTTGGTCATCTTAGCCTGACAGGATGTGCATATACCATAGATGTACAATGAATAGCCGTCTTTATGGAATCTCTTGAAATGGGTTCCGGTCACGGCTTTTTCTATCTCTTTGGACTTAAATTCTTTTACGGTCCCGCATATTGTACATATTTTGCGGCAATGGCCTTTTGTACTATAGCATGCTTCGTATCTCGTACCTTCGTTCGTATTGATACGCACCACAAGATGTATCTCGACCAACAAATGCAGCGTGTTATACAACGTGGCCTGACTCACGAAGAATTTGCACTCCTTTTCAAGATAATTATTCAATTCATCAATGGAAAAACTGTTAGATATACTATAAACCGCATTCAATATGGTATTTCTTTCAGATGTCTTTCGACGGTGGTTCGTCTCAAGATACTGATTAAGAATATTCATGACTGCCGTTTTCGTACTTTCTTCCATCTGGCTTTTAAATTATAAAACCGTACAAAATTACAACTTTTTATTTAGAATACTTTATATACACACTAAAAAAGTTCCAAATTAAGACTTTTCGTCGCATTTCGGGCTACGAGTGCATATTCATCGTTTATTTCTGCAAAACGGCGCAGACATGTAGCGGCTGATTTCTTCAATGAGATATTGTCACTGAGAAGGGCGCTGCGCACTTCGTCCAGAAATTCGTTGATGCCTCTGTCGTTCATCTCCTCGCCGTTCATAAACAGTCGCGACAGGATACTGTAACCGCATATCTGATATAACAGTTTGTCGGTTGCGATCCATTTGAAAGCAAGTACGGGCGCATAACTTAAATACTGGTAAAGACTCATGGCTGCTATCTCCGCTATTTCCTGAGATGGTGTCTGTTCCATCCACAACTCTGTCAGATCGGGAAGCATTCTGTCTACAGGCATCGTCATCGTCGCCAGTATCTTGCATTCGCGTATATCCTCTTTCCACAATTCTATCGCCAGTTCGTAGTCCTTGCCCAGGTCTTTGGCCTGTGCTTTCAGTTCGGATAATGGGACGCCCCAGTTGATTTTGTATTCCAGTCCCTTGTCTTTCATAGACTGGGCTGCAACTCCGTTCATTCTCAGACGGAAACTCTGTTTGATGGACATCAACCGTTGATGTGTTTCTTCATTCATATCTCAATCATATTAGAATAATGAATAGTCTCTGCTGTATCTGAGCATCTGATGTTCATACGATTCGGTATAATCGATCCTGACATCCGTTATTTGTCCCTCACGGTCGGTGACGGGTATCATGACGGGGTTGATAAAACCTTTGTATGGTGCCAGATCCAACTTTCGATATCTTTCGAGTATCTCCTGATGCAACAGACTGTCTACATTGACTGCATATTTTTCCACCATCTCACGGGCTGCATGGTAGTCGCCTGTACTCTTGATACGTTGTATCTCTGCAAGCAATGTAGCAAAAAGTTGACGCAACTTGCCGTAATCGTTAATCACGACATACGTTTTACCGTTGCGCCTGATCATCTCAATCACATTATCCGTACGACCCTGTTCATAACACCAGTGTGAGATAAGTGCACGGTTTCTCATGTGGGCTTCTTCGATCTTGTTGCCCGGTTTGATACGAGTGAGTTGTGTCATCAGACCGTTCATGATATATGTGTAATAATTCGATTTGTAGGCTTCCTTGTCAGGTACGAGACCCAGTTCGACCAACTTGTCGTCGGCTATATAATATAACCCGAACAGGTCTGCCCTCGCCTCTTCAATCGTATTGCCATAAGATTTCAAAGCATCCGGATCGACACCAGGCAACAGTTGACCGCTGCCGTGCCCCAGACATTCGTGAAGGTCGGTATGCAACTCATCACATACATCACCATATTTTCGAATCATCTCTATGGTATCGGTATCTACGACAAACTCATCATCGAATCCGTTACCTTTGGCTGCCTTGTTGTAAGCCTCCGTAAGATTGTTGATCGTTACACTTTTACTGCCATACTCAGCCCTGATCCAGTCGGCATTGGGCAGATTGATGCCGATAGCCGTCGAAGGATATTCATCACCGCCCAGCATGGCAGCGGAAATAACATTGGCGGAAACGCCCTTGACCTGTTGTTTCTTAAACCTGTCATCGACAGGTGAATGGTCTTCAAACCATTGCGCGTTACTGCTGATTGTATTCGTTCGTTTGGTGGCATCGGTATCTATGATCTCGACAATACCTTCCCATGAACCTTTCAGACCGAGAGGATCTCCATACACTTCTATGAAACCGTTGATAAAATCGACACATCCGTCAAGACTCTTCACCCATTCAATGGAATATTTATCGAAATCTTCCAGATTACCTGATTTATAATAACTTATCAATAACGAGATTATTCTCCCCTGTTGTTCATTTTCCGTTACCGTCAGCGCTTTTTCCAACCAATAGATAATCTTGCTGATCGTGTTTCCATACATGCCATTCTCTTTCCAAACTTCTTCCACAATTTTTCCGTCCCTCTTGGACAGACGGGAATTCAGACCGTAAGAAGGAGCTTGCGAACCACCGTTACGCTTCTTCTCAGCATAAAACTGTTCCGCTTCCTTTTGTGTGACATGATCATAAAAATTGCAGGCCGATGTCGCAACAATGTCCACACCGTCCGTCTTATTCACCCTCTTATATAATATGGTGGGATCGAAGATGACCGGGAAGATCTCTTCACAAAAGTCATCAACCGACTGTCCGTCGTTTAAGGGTAAATGTGCAGGATCTACACCGTCTATCAGTTGACGTAGATATTCTTTTGAAAACAGAGGTTCGAATTTTTCACAGCCATAATGATGATAAATGCCATTGGAAAACCATATCCTTTTCAGATACGTTTCCAGATGATGAAAATCATCACTGTTCCGGTTACCTTGATATTCAACAAACAGAACCTCCAACATCTTGCGGATGCGGAGGTTGTATTTGCCAAATTGGTCGAATGTTATATCCCTTCCCCACAACGTGGCTTCCGAGAGATAATAAACTAATTTTTTCTGTTTGAGGGTAAGTGTTTCAAAACCATTCAGACGATACCTGAGCATTTGTAAATCTGCAAAACGTACATCCGAATAGTTGAATTCGTTTGACTGCATAAAGTATTATTCTTTTGCTTTCTTTGCTGCACGAACCTTCTTCAGTTCTTTAGGATGCTGTGCCTGATACTTTAATCTGTACTCGCGAGGGGTGATACCTTTGAGTTTGTAGAAAGATGCATAGAATGACTGGCGGTTAGCGAAACCTACCATATCACTGACATCTTCCATACTTAAATCTGCATATCTCTTGTCAACGAGAATAGACATAGCCTCTTCAATACGGAATTTATTCACAAACGAAGTGTAATTCATGTGGAATTTTACATTAACTACAGCTGAAATATACCTCGTGTTTGTACCTAAGTCCTCTGCTAATGTTTTGGCTGAATAGTCTTTATCCTTGTATTTCTTCTGAATCAAGATGATATTCAAAATTTTCTCTTTTAGTTCATCCATTAAACTCGGTCTTACAAGACCGCGATACTTGGCGTCTTTTTCCTTTTTTTCTGTAATGTTATACTTTGCCATACCTGAATTTTATTAATTGTTTTTATTCGAGGTGCAAATATATAAATTTTATTATTAATTATCAAGGTTCCGACTCATTTTTTAGTAAAAATAAACTAACTTTGCAAACTATTCAGAAGTGTATGGAAATAATTGAGATATTAAAACAATATTATGGTTATGATTCTTTCAGACCAAAACAGCAAGAAATTATTACAGATGTAATCGGCGGACATGATTGTATGGCGCTGATGCCTACCGGTGGCGGCAAGAGTATCTGTTACCAGATTCCTGCCATCGCCATGCAGGGAACAGCCATAGTAGTATCACCTCTTATCAGTCTGATGAAGGACCAGGTGGAAACACTGAGGGCCAATGGTATTGATGCTGAAGCATTAAATTCAAACAATGACATTAATACGGACACAATAATAAGGAGAAAAAGTTATTCGGGCGCACTGAAACTGCTTTATATGTCGCCTGAAAAACTGATTGCCGAAATACCTTATCTGCTCAAGAATATCAAAATCTCACTGTTTGCGATAGACGAGGCTCACTGTATCAGTCAGTGGGGACACGATTTCCGTCCGGAATATGCCCAGTTGGGTATACTGCATCAGGAATTCCCGGATGTTCCCATATTGGCTCTCACGGCTACAGCTGATAAAATAACGAGGGAGGATATCGTCAATCAACTGAACCTGACCGATCCTCATATCTATATATCTTCTTTTGACAGACCTAATATCAGTCTGTCTGTCAAACGTGAGTTTAAAAAATCCGAAAAGCTGCATTTTATATACAATTTCATTAATAATCACCGGGATGAACCTGGGATTATCTATTGCTTGAGCCGAAAGAATACGGAATCTGTTGCCAGAGAACTGATTTCGCATGGATTCAATGCGGCGATATATCATGCCGGTCTTTCTCCTTCGGACCGGGACAAGACACAGGAGGCGTTCAAGAATGACCAGGTGCAGATAATATGTGCCACCATCGCATTCGGCATGGGGATAGACAAAAGTAATGTCCGTTGGATTATACATTATAATATGCCTAAAAGTATAGAGAATTTCTATCAGGAAATAGGAAGGGCCGGTCGTGACGGTGCACCTGCCGATACGGTTTTGTTCTATTCACTTGCGGATATTATTCAACTGCAACAGTTTGCCCGCGAAAGCGGTCAACAGCAGATCAATATGGATAAACTGCGCCGTATGCGCGAATATGCTGAATCGAGTGTATGCAGGAGAAGAATCCTATTGAATTACTTCGGCGAACAGACGGACGAAGATTGCGGTAACTGTGATGTATGCGAGAATCCCCCACAGAAGTTTGACGGAACAGTGATTGTACAGAAAGCGCTCAGTGCCGTAGCCCGTACCGATGAGAAGATAAGGGTGTCAACGGCTATTGAAATATTAAGGGGAATCAATTCAACCCAGGTAATCCACAACGCTTATAACCAGTTGAAGACCTACGGCGTAGGAAAGGATATCTCGTCTAACGACTGGCAGGACTATATATTACAAATGCTCCAGATGGGATTCATTGAGATTGCCTATAACGAATCCAACCATATCAAGATCACATCAAGCGGCTGGGATATATTAAAAGGAAATAATGAAACGCAACTTGCCGTCATTGACCGCAGTGTCAAACAACCGGTACAAAAGAAGAAGACCAGACTTCATCTTGAAATACCGTCGATCAGAATACCTGGTATATCTAATGATGACGGGACAGAAGATGCCAAACTGTTCGAATCTCTACGTGCTCTACGTAAAAAACTTGCCGACGAACAAGGATTTCCGCCCTACATTATTCTAACGGACAAAGTGTTGCATGCACTGGCTACCATCAGACCGGTAACGATAGAGACCTTTGGTATGATATCGGGTATAGGAGAATTTAAGAAGAAAAAGTACGGTGAAGTATTCACCAATCTAATCAAAAAATATGTATAATATGATCATAGATGACTATTCGTAGTCATCTATGACATTATTCATGAAATCCATCATCGGTTTCGCCACCTTGAATATTTTCACCATTTCGTCAAGCCATCTGTCGCCATCATAAAAGGTGTTGGGCACCGACTTCCAACAACAGTAATCTTTCATTCTCAAATATTCAATGTATTTGTAATCTTTGGGAAATCCTGACGGACATGTCTTCAGATGTTCTATCCCGAATCCCTTAGGAGAGCCCCACTCCTGGTCGACCGGACTGCCGAAGTATTTCAGGAACTTCTCGTTCTGCACACATTTCAGCCATTCTTCTTCATTACTCATCATCTCATTTCGACATGCGGTAAGTATATTCGTCGGCAACCAGTAATTACCTACTGCCAACAAACATTTGTCCGGTTCGATGTGTATATAATATCCACCTCTGAGAGCCTTCTTTCCGCGGGCGTTGATATAGGCGCCCAGATGATTCTTGTAGGGAGACTTATCCGGAGAGAACCGGGTATCGCGGTTGAATCTGTAAGTTGCATCCTTGGGCAGGACATGTTTGACAGACGGATCAAATTCCGAGATTCTCAATATAGCCTGGGCTATGCCATCTTCGAAGTTTTTTCTCACTTCAAGATATTCCGCTTTATGTTCCAGAAACCATTGTCTGTTGTTATTTGCAGACACGTCTTTTAGAAATTGGATTATTCTTTTTGCATCCATACCGTTTTATTCTAGTTTAGAACCATCTATCAATTTGGGACAAATATCATTAAACTCACATTTTGAACAATGTGGAGTTCTGCTGGTACAGACATATCTGCCATGAAGAAGTAACCAGTGGTGGGCATTCGGTACATCATCCTCCGGGATATTGACCATCAGTTCCTGTTCCACTTTATAAGGCGTATTGGCATCCTTGCCAACCAGCCCCATCCGATGACTTACTCTATATACATGTGTGTCCACAGCCATGGTCGACTTGCCATAAGCAACGGCCTGAATCACATTCGCCGTCTTTCTGCCGACACCGGGCAGTTTGATCAGATCATCGATATTGTCGGGCACGATACCGCCGAATTCATCAACGAGCATCCTCGACATCTCTACCAGATGCTTAGCTTTAGCATTCGGATATGATACACTTTTTACATATTCGTATATCTCGTCTATTTCCGCATCAGCCATTGACTTGGCATCAGGATAGAGGCGAAACAGTTCGGGAGTGATCATATTAATCCGTTTATCTGTACACTGGGCACTCAGTAATGTGGCGACCAACAACTGAAAAACGCTGCCAAACTCAAGTTCGGTGGTTACGACCGGCATCTTATTCCGGAAATAATCCAGTATATATCTGTATCTGTCTTTCCTGTTCATATAAAAAACGCCTTCTTTTTACAATCAAAAAGAAGGCGAAATTATTATTTAATGTTTACTGTTATTTTGTTTGTTTTGCCTTCGACATGTCAGCGATTGGTTTATATGCCTTGTTCAGACCGTTAACCACATCGGTAGTGATATCGAAAGACTTATCTGCGTATAGCAAGTTATCACCTGCCTTACTCAGTATAAGAGCATACTTCTTATCCTTATTATATGCTTTTAGGAAATGCTGCAGACTATCACGGAGCGCATTGTTGTATTTTGCCTGTTCAGCATCAAATTCACTTGAAAGACGCTGTTGCAGAGTCTGTAGATCCTGTTGCTGGCGCTGCAGGTTGGCCTGAATAGCCTGAGCCTGTTCACGTGTATAAGCGTTAGCCTGTGCTTTCTGCTGGAAATTGGCAGCTGCAGCCTGAAGAGCCTGACCCTTCTGGGCAAGTGTAGCCTGTATATTCTGACCTTTCTTCTGAAGTATCAGCGTATAGTCTTTACAGAATTTATATTGACTCATGAGAGAATCTACCTCTACATAAGCGATTTTCATATTAGCAGATGACACACCGGTTTGTGGTTTTTCGTCCATCTGAGGATTTGATTTGTTGCACGATGTCATCGTCAACGAGGCTACAGCTGCGATAAGCAATGTGCCCATAATGTTTTTCTTATTCATTTCTATATGATTTAATTATTTATATTCTTTCTTTTACACAAGTTTTCGTAGTACGCGCTTCAAGGTCCTGGTCCAGTACACAATGAATACCCTTCTTTCTGAGTCCGGGATTATCTTTCACATGCTGGGATGAGAACTTTCCACCTTTTATTAATATGACCTTTATGCATAATAATGCTATACTTATAGCAATTATTAACACGCTTAATAGCAATGTTTCTGTCATTTATTCGTAATTTTGTACTTTCAGACGGCAAAGTTAGTGCAAATCAAGATAAATACAAAATAAAAATAGAAGTTTCTTGACTTTCGTCCAACTAATTTAAAGTCAATTAATGATTTAACAAATATTTTTTAATGAGAAAAGAAGAATTACAACCGCGATGTGTGTTTGAACAATTCGCAAGGATTAATGAAGTACCTCGTCCTTCCAAACACGAGGAACAAATGATCGACTATCTTAAAAAATGGGGAGAAAGTCATCATTTGGAAACAAAAGTTGACGAGGTGGGCAATGTCCTTATCCGTAAACCGGCTACCAAAGGATTTGAGAATCGTGAGACTGTTATATTACAAAGTCACATGGATATGGTCTGTGACAAACTGGTGGACGTGGATTTCGATTTTAACAAAGATGCCATTCAGACTTATGTCGATGGTGAATGGTTGAAGGCTAAGGGCACTACCCTTGGAGCCGACGACGGTATAGGCGATGCTATGCAGTTGGCAGTACTCGCATCGGATGATATAGAGCATGGTCCCATAGAGTGCGTGTTTACCCGTGATGAAGAAACTGGTCTTACAGGTGCTCATGGCATGAAGGCTGACTTTATGACCGGCAATCTGCTTATCAATCTGGACAGCGAAGACGAGGGCCAGATATTCATCAGTTGCGCAGGTGGCATCAGCACCCGCGCTCATTTTGAAATCAGTAAGAGCGCGCCGACAGACGATTTGTTCTTCGTTCGTATATCAGTAAAAGGACTTACTGGCGGACATTCGGGTGATGATATTAACAAGAAGCGTGCGAATGCCATCAAGATTCTTGCCCGTTTCCTGTATAACACCGGGAAGAAATATTCGATTCGTCTGGCTCAGTTTAATTCGGGGAAAATGCACAACGCCATCCCTCGTGACGGTTATGCAGTATTTGCTGTTCCCTTTGATAAAAAAGAGGATGTCAGGGTTGACTGGAACATCTTTGTTACCCATGTAGAAGAAGAATTCCATGTGACCGATACGAATATGCAATTCAAAATGGAAAGTGAATCACCAGAACCGGTATTTACTGCCAGCGACACGAATCATGTCGTCATGTCACTTCAAGGTATCCATAACGGTATATTGACGATGTGTCAGGATAAAGAGATAGACTGGTTGGTCGAAACATCGAGCAATGTGGCCAGTGTCGTAACAGATGACAAGGGTATTACTGTCGTTACAAGCCAACGCAGTAATGTGATGAGCAACTTGGAAAATATGGCGAATACCATCGCCAGTGTATTCGAGTTGGCCGGGGCGAAGGTGGAACATATCGACTCTTATCCCGCATGGAAGATGAATCCTAACAGTAAACTGACCAAGATTGTTATTGACTCTTACGAAAAACTGTTTAAGAAGTCACCAAAAGTAATCGGAATACATGCCGGTCTGGAATGCGGATTATTCTCGGAACGTTATCCTAACCTCGACATGGTATCCTTCGGCCCTACCCTCCGTGGTGTACATTCACCCGACGAAAGACTGTTGATACCGACAGTTCAGATGGTCTGGGATCATCTACTGGATATATTAAAGAACATACCTATTAAGAAATAAGGTGATATAAACCAAAAAGAGCAGCTATTATA
>OBID01000229.1_pt1 | contig 24820 bp, 19 predicted proteins | sample 1519781 | NCBI WGS metagenome assembly OBID01 (sample SAMEA3991478, study PRJEB22521) | metagenome | biome: anthropogenic terrestrial biome; feature: sewage plant; material: sludge | place: Sweden | collected 2012-09-26 | reverse complement strand
TTCTCCGATAAGTCCGAATATCTTTTGAGAACATAGATCAACGCAAATAACAATGTCTTTTATTTTTTTATATTTTTTCATGAGATCACACGCATGTGTTTTAAAATAATTATCGTTTTTTAAAACATTTTGTGATACATCAATATATCTGCTGAAATCTGATTGTCCGGTTCCCAAACGTATTTTAAGAAAGTCATCATCGTTTCTGCTTCTGTTCCATAAATATGAACTCTCCGTTTCCAGAATATCAGTGAGCTCATCAGTACTTCTGAACTGGCTGTTGACCATATCACGGTATTTTTGTTGTTTTTCTTTAAATTCTTTTTCTTTCTGGGCAAAATAGGTATCTGATATGTTTTTATTATAAATCTGATTTTTTTTATATAAGTATCTGGCTGACATATCATATAAAAAATTAAAAGCCGCTCCGCCAGCAATCGAAATTACAGCAAATCCTCCTATCATTCCGGCAATATTCACAGAATCTCCCCTGAAATTCGCAGCTGATGACAGTATTGCCGCTGATGGCATCATTAATTTTATAAATCCGTAAATATCATATTTCTTATTGTTATCTGTACTTTTAAGTTCCGGAGATTCAATTACAGATTTTGTTTTATCAGAATTTGTACGGAGTCTCGGAGAACCTACAGATAACTCATCTGTTTCTGACATACTTGGAACACAATTATCATCAATATCAGCCTGAGCAAGTGTTACCTTTGTTTTCTCCTGATTATTGACGGCAAGCACATTTCCAAGATATATTATTTTTGTTCCGAATATATAGATGATATCAAATATTCCGAGTACAGTCTCAGCATCTGCACGTGTATTATTTATATATATTCCGTTTTTACTGAAATCCGTTATTACAGTCTGTTTGTCTGTATGGCTTATTACCGCATGTTTCTTGCTTACGAATCCGTCGCATATATTTATTTCAGCATTGTCATCATTTCCTATTTTTACAGTATCAATTATGCTGTATTTTCTGAAACAATGTATATTTTCAGTAACTGCTACAACCAGAACAGCAAAAGATACCGCCGTCTTTCTTATATTTACGTTTATTGTCTTTCCGTCTTCAAGTACAATTTCATTTTCTGCATTTCCGGTTTCCGCATCTGAAATCATCAGTCTCTGGTCTGAGCGCATGCGCCAGATTTTATCCATGATCTCAAGACTCAGACAACATTCATTTATACCAAGCTTTGAAGAAATATCAACAGACAATTTTCTGTTGTTACATGAAGGAAGAGTGTATTCTATTATTTTATTTCTGAAATTTAAATATAATGTATACAGCATTTATCATTCATCCTTCATTAATTCTGTCATCTGCATATCGTCAAGCACAACTGTACTGTCTGCATTAAGCAGCTCCATTGCATAATTTTCAACTGAAGTTATTATCTCTGTCTTATCATCAGATGCAAATGTGGTAGTCTGTCCTGTAATTTTTATTTTTCCGGATACTTCAGGCTTGTTTTTTCTTCTCTGCATTTTCATATAATACCGATCACCTTTTTTAAATTTAAACATATAGCTGAGTACTGCAGGAATTTTCAGTTTAACAAAAAGTGATACCGATAAAAGACATGTTACTCCGATAAGAATAAATCCGATATAAATAACTATATCATCCATTATCTTCAAACCTCCTGAGTTCATCATAATAAGTATTCATGTCAATATCATAATCGTAATCTGAAAGCAGTTGAAAATACTTTATTGCATTTTCAAGACATTCACGTGAATAATCATTTATCTGATTCTGCTCCTTCATAATTTTATATATGCTAAAATACGAATTAGCTTTAATTTTTATATAATCAGACGAAACATTGAATTCTATCTTATCGACTATATCAAAACAGTCTATTGCTGCAAGATATCGTTCTTTTTTTAAATTATCATCATCACGGACGTTATTTGCACTTTTATAGCACCCCATAATAATCAGAAGGCTGAGCGGAATAAAATCTGCTTTCTCGTACTCATCATATTGAAGTTCTTCAAGAATTACATCCTCGGCATATTTATACGTATTGCAGAAATTATCATAATCACCGCTGTTTATGTACTGTGCCAGTATGACATAGTAATTTTCTATTTTCTCCTCTGATGAAAGATTTGAACCTATTGTAAGTGTTTTCAGATCTTCTGTATCTTTTTCTGCATTCATCGTATATGAAAAATCGTAATTTTTTGCATAGCTTGCTGCCATTACCTTATATATTGCAACCTGTGCATTGGATATTCCACCGTTTAAATATTCATCTGACAATTCTATAAGTTCAAGATATGTATATGCATATTCGGCATACATCTCATTTGCAAGCTGTACACATTTTTTTGAAATCTGAAACATTAATCTTGGATCATGGTACATAACCGCATTTGAATTTTCAATATAGTTAGTCATAAATTCGTCTATTGCAGATTTCATATAAAAATCAAAAAGCTCTGAATCTGATATTCCCTGATTTGTAAGGCAATAAAAAAGCTTTATATATGTATCATAATCTTCAGGCTTATAGCTTATGGCCTTTCTGTAACAGTCAGCGGCCTCAGCATATTCATCATTCATTTCGTATACAAGAGCATCATATTTATAGCTCTGAAAATTTTGATTTTCTGTCTGAAGTTTATATCTGTATGTTGATACTGTAAAGATAACAGATGCAGCTACAAGACAAAGTGATACAATAAATATAACCAAACGCCAGAATACTCTTTTATGGTAAGCTGAATTGAGCATATCTATATTATTAAGATCATACATGAGCTCCATGCAGTTCTGGTATCTGTCATCAGGTGAACTTCTTGTACACTTATTTATTATATATTCCATTCCCTCTGAAATAGCAGGGTTTATATCTCTCATATCATCCAGGCCATCTTTTCCTATTGCAGGTTCATGACCTGTAAGCAGATAATACAGCGTTGCGCCAACACTGTAAATATCCGTACGTTCATCAAAAATATTACTTCCATCCCTGTACTGTTCCGGAGCAGCATAACCTCTTGTTCCTATATTTCCGTTTAATTGTCTCTGTCCCCGAACGCATTTTTTTGCTATCCCAAAATCAATAAGCTTGACCTTTCCTGACTGAAGGAGCATAATATTAGCAGGCTTAAGATCACGATAAACAATAGGTGACTCGTCAACAGTATGAAGATAATACAGGATATCACACAGCATCTTAGCCCATTCGATTACATTTTCCTCCGGTTCAATTCCCTCAGCCTTTACTTTGGTTGCAAGCGACGTTCCGTCAATAAAATCCATTACAACAAAATAATCATCATCAATAGTAACTGAATCAACTATTCTTGGAATATCAGAATGTGAAAGTGACGACAGAAGTTCAACTTCTTTTTTAAATGACTCAACAAGTGCATCATTATTATTCCTGACTTTCTTTACTGCCCAGAATGAGCCAAGTGTTTTATCCTTTGCAAGATATACAATACTCATTCCGCCAACACCGATCTGTGATATAATCTCATACCTTCCGCTTATAACCGTACCTATCGCATCCAAGCAAATATTATCTCCTTTGTATTTTTTAAATTATGTTTTAAAAATCCTTTCAATTCTTCAAAGTTATACTAATGTATGATTAATTATACATTAACCTCTGTTATATGTCAATTTATTTTTTGAAAATATTGATAAAATATAATCCGAATGATGGATAGAAACAATCTGACCACACTTGTTTTTATATTATACATATCTGTGGATCCGGACTGATTATCATATATCTGTACTTAATGGTGCTGTTTGTAACAGAATGTATAATATTATATATACATTAATAATATTATTTAAAGTAATCTTATTTACAAAAAACAAAATAATCTCCGTGACATATTTTAAATATAATTGCATCAGACAAAAAAACTTTTTTCTATTGTGCACAAAAAACTTGCAATACAATTGCAAATATAGTATAATTATAATATTAATATCTATCTAACATATGTAATTAAAACTATATCACCGATCAAATAATATACTAGATACTGTATTATCACAATAGTGTGCTGAAAGGAATGAATTTTATGAAGATTGACTTACATTGCCATACAACACTTTCTGACGGATCGCTCGGAATAGAGGATGTTATTATTCAGGCAAAACGAACCGGTATTGACTTTTTGTCAATAACAGATCATGACACTCTTGCTTCTTTTTCAAGAGCTTCTATACTCGGAGAAAGATATGGAGTTAAAATTATACAAGGAGTTGAAATGTCAGCATGGGATAAGGAGCGTAATCAAAAGGTACATATTCTGTGCTACGCAGCGAAAAAGCCTGACAGATTAGAAGGTCTCTGTCTTAAATCATGCGAAATACGAAAATCATGTTCAAAGGAAATGATTGAAAAGGTTATGCAGCTATACCCGATAACAGCTGAAAATATTCTTAAGCACTCAACCGGAAGTAAAAGTATTTTTAAACAGCACATAATGAGAGCACTCATTGATTATGGCTATGCACTCGAATTTTACGGAGATTTAAATGACGAGCTTTTTAATCTAAAAAATGGTACATGTCTCGTTGAACGTGAGTATCCTGATGTAAAATTTGTACTTGACCTTATTCATTCTGCAAGAGGTGTTGCTGTTATGGCTCATCCTGTTCAGTACAACAGTATAGAACTTCTTGAAAGACTTGCAGAACAGGGTAAAATTGATGGAGTTGAGGTATATCACCACACTGCAACAGAAGAAGATCAGCAGAGATTACTTGAAATAGCAAAAAAATATGATCTTATTATTACAGGCGGATCAGACTTTCATGGATTATATAATTCAAAACCTACACATCTGGGAAGTCGCCTGACTACAAAGGAAAATCTCGATAAAATAATCAAGCTATCAAACAAAAGGGGTTCTGTTTAACATTTAAAATAGAATATAAGACTTAAATAAGAAAGGATATTTAAAATGACTATTACATATATTCCTAAGGGTGTCTGCTCACGCCAGATATCGTTTGACATTGAGGATAACATTGTTACAAATGTAAAATTTGTCGGAGGATGCAATGGCAATCTTCAGGGAATATCAAAGCTTGTCGAAGGTATGCCTGCTGACAAGATTATTGAAAAGCTTCAGGATATCAGATGCGGTGCAAAGTTTACTTCGTGTCCTGATCAGCTTGCTCATGCTATAAAGGAAAATATATAGTTTATGTTTTATATTGAGAATAACGCAGTCAGATTTACAGGCCTTGCCATAAGTCTGGCTGCAATGATTTTTTTCTGTTTTCCGTTTCAGTTCGGAATCAAAAACATAGGGAATTTATTCGGTATATTTATCAGTCAGTTGTTTCTGATATTCTTCATATTCAACAGACAGATTTCATCAGCTGCATATCATTTATGGCAGCATACAGTCGGTAAAATAATAATTTCAGCCGTTGTTTCATTTTTAATAGCAGGCTTCATTCTTGCAGCTGTTATATCAGCATTTATGGTGAAAACGGCTTTTAACAGGCCTGATTCACCCAAAACAGCGATTTTGCTTGGATGCAAGGTAAATGGTTTATCTCCTAGTCTTATGCTTAAAAGAAGACTTGATACAGCATATGAATATCTGACTGAAAACAAAGATGCCATAATAATTGTTTCGGGTGGAAAAGGTGAAAATGAAGATATTTCGGAAGCTGAATGCATGAAGGAGTTCCTTGTTTCTAAAGGAATATCCTCTTCACGTGTAATTATGGAGGACAAGTCTTCAAGTACACTTGAAAATCTTGAATTTTCTAAGAAACTGCTTGAAGAATATGGACTCAGAAACGAAGTTGTAATTATCACTGACTCGTTCCATCAGCTACGTGCTTCTATGATAGCGAAAAATCTTGATCTCAAAACCTGGAATGTATCAGCGCACACCCCATTCTACCTTCTGCCTACATACTGGGTAAGAGAATGGTTCGGCATCACGTGGCAGTTTATATCCAGGTAAATATATCAATATAAAAAAGCGATGACTCTTTCACCGCTTTTTTTAATACGTAATATTAAAAAAATGCAAAATTTCAGATTAACCTGCAATAATTATAATTATCATGACAGATAAATTTGCCTAAATCACATATCATTCACATTTTTATATACTTTATTTACAATAATAATTAATTTAATTTGGTATATCTTACAAACTTAAAATGCATCTCAAACATATTGTCTGTTTCATACGTTATACTAATGAAACGTTTCAAAATGAGGTAATGTTCCATGGAAAAAGAAGAACTAAACGATATTATCCTGCGAATACAAAAAAAAGACACAAAAGCCCTCGAAAAAATATACAATGATATGAAAGGCTGTGTTTATGGCCTTGCATATGTGTATACAAAATCACACAGTGACTCTGAAGATATAGTTCAGAACACATTTTTACGTGTGTGGAGCAAAGCTGATACATATAAAAAAGATAATCCAAAAGCGTGGATAATGACAATAGCAAGAAATCTTTCTATTGACAATATCAATCAGGGAAAAAGATTTACGGAACTTGATGAAAACATACGTACGGATGACTGTTATTCAAAAATAACAGATACTGATATGCTGAACACGCTCCTGTCAACACTTGAAGAAACTGAACGTGAAATAGTTATATTATATTCATACGGATTTTCACATTCTGAAATTTCAAAAATTACATTAAAGCCATATGCAACAGTACGTTGGAAATACAGCAATGCAATAAAAAAGCTTATTAAAATATCAGGAGGTGAAAACAATGACTGAGAAAAATATTCTTGATAAAATAAAAGCTGAATGCAACGCTTCTGCACCTGACAATTTTTCAGAAATAGAAAATCAGATAAAAACATCAAAAAAAAATCGTCGTAATATTATTCTTAAAATATCAGCTGCCGCCGCAGTAATAGCTGTTCCGTTTTTGTCAGTTATTGCTTCACAAAAATTTAAGCCAATGGGTCCTGAAGATATAAAGCTTGCTGAGGTAACAGCTGATACATCAGAATATACCGAGGAAACAGATGATAATTCAAACACCACAAAACCTGTATCTGAAAAAGAAACAGAAGAATCAACAGTAACTGTTCCCCATGTTGAAAGCCAAATGGCACATAAAACAGAAAATGGTCTGAAAACAGAATTACCGCCCCAATCACAGTCTATAACAAAAAATCAAACACAGAAAGAATCGTCACATAATATCCCATCAACTGAAATAATACCAACAACTACAAAAAAAGTTCATCCTGATATTTCAGATAAGCCACATACAAGCAGCACACGTAAACCTTCTCATACAACAAAACCCGTGGTTTCATCAGAAATTGAATCCCCATGTCATACAATTTTAACAACCAATCAGGAAATTAGTGATAATCATACATCCCAATGTATAACAGAGCACTGTCCATATGAAACAACTTCTGCAGCACAAGGAACACAACCATGCTCTGTGCCGCAAACACTTCCTAAGACAGACACAACAAAGGAATGTACTGTGCCGGTTTCATTTACAGGTTATCATACGGAATGTACAACAAAAGAATGTATCTCTGAGCAACTTCTATCAGTAAATTTAATATTTGCTGCTTCACAAGATGATCATTCCGGTAATTCAAAATCTAAAATATATGAGGGAAAGGATTATAATTACATAGTTACTGACTATGATTTATACAATGTACAATTAAATTACAGCAGACATTCTGAAATTTATTCTATAGATGAAGTATTAAAGAAAACCAAGCTTACTATTGACGATCTGATTGAGGCTGGTCTTAATGCAACAAAAATAGAAAAATAACTATTTGTAATTATACATTTGTACTTGCTTTATCCAATAAGAAACCAGAATATTATTTAAATTTAAGGAGGAATTTATTATGAAGACAAAAAGATTTATAGCAAGCATATCCGCATTTGCTATGATTTTCGGACTCAGCACAAATTATATAAGTACTGATGGAGCAACCACTTTTGTTTACGGTGATGTAGATGGTGACTGTATTCCGCAGATAAATGACCTTACAAAAATGTCTCTTTATCTTCTCCAGGACATTACATTTAACGAAAGTCAGAAAAAAGCTGCTGACGTAAATGCAGACGGCAACGTCAATATTGCAGATCTTGCTACAATGAAGCAATACGTTATGCATGATAATGTTGAGTTTGGGAAATCACTATCCGATGTTAAAAATCAAAATGATTTTGACATTTTAAAATGTAAGATCATAAGTGAAAGTGCAATATCATTACTTAATTATAATCTTTTTACATTAGACAACAGAGGCCAGTTTTCAATGGTCATTGACTCTGAAAACAAATTTGCAGAGTTAAAACAGATGTTTGAAGAAAACGCCAAGGGAACAGTTGAAAAGATTGATTCTGAGCTTGATTTATCTGAAGATTTCTTTAAAGAAAATACTCTTTTTGTTATAGCCAGAAGAGAAAGTAACGGTGATATTAAAGCTGAAATTTCTGATATAAAGCTCTCAAAAGAGAGAGGAATCTCATTTGAAATTACTTCAGATATTCCAGCCGACAATAACAGCCTGGGCATACGTACATGGCTGCATGCTGTAGTTATTCCAAATGAGTATCTTAAAGACATTGATAAATCAGAAATAAGAATAACTAATAAGGGGGCCGTGGCAGAAAATGATGGTATGTTGAATTATTTAAATATTGCGGCCTGCGATGTATTTAATTATAAAATATCCGATTATTTTGATTTTCTGCCGGCTGATGATAAAGAATTCAAATCTTCAGCTGTTATTAAGTCTGAAGAAGATTTTAATAACTATAATAAAAAGTTTAACAATACAGCTAATAAACTCAGCTCTTATTATGGCATATCAGAAGAATTTTTCAAAGACAACACGTTATTTATTATTCCGATAAGTGAAAACTCAGGCAGCATTAAAGATGAAATTACAGGTATCACAATACATCAAGATTCACCAATCTATATAGACATTACATCATCTGTTCCGGCTACCGGTGAATGTGCTATGTCAACATGGCATCTTTCCGTTGCAGTTCCTAATAAGTTAATTAAAAATGCTGATACATCAGATGTTAAAATTACCCGTACTGTAAATCGTCAAAAATATATTGCTGATGATGACGTTCTTGATTTAACAGACTGTGATACTGTTGATCTTCCGGACCCTTATTATGGTGATAATTCTAAGTACGCTGGTTTCCATTCATCACTCATCACATCCACGGAAGAACTATACAAATACAATCCATGGATGAAGCTCATAACTGATCTTGTAAGACCAAAGCGCGATAATTATGAAGACCTTTTAAATGACAATGTTATAGTTGCAATTGACGATATAGGACATTCCGGGACTATAAACAAGTATATTTCAGCAATAAGTGTTGATAAAAATAATAATATTACAGTTGATTTTACTTCAAACACTCCTAGCGCTACACTTACTGCTGATTATCGAAAAACACATATTTGTCTTTTAGTGCCACGTAAATATCTTAATAAATCATCAGCTAAACCTACACTTGAAGTAATTAAACACGATATTAAGACTTATTAAGCAATAAAAAAGATTATCTTGATATTGACTGTGAGTATTTTGGACAGAGTATTGACGTATATAATGACTTTCTATATAATTGTAAAAAATAGAAGATATCAAAAGTAATCAAATTTTGATGCTATACACTTTAAGGAGGAATTATTATGAAGACAAAAAAATTTATAGCAGGCATATCCGCATTCGTAATGTTTTTATCACCTGGCATAAATTATATCAGTGCTGAAGATTCAGCACCTGTTATTTACGGTGATGTAGATGGTGACGGCATTCCACAGATAAATGATCTTACAAAAATGTCTCTTTACCTTCTACAGGACATTACATTCAACGAAAATCAGAAAAAAGCTGCTGATGTAAATGCCGACGGCAAATTCAATATTGCAGATCTTGCTACAATGAAGCAATACATTATGCATGATGATATAAAGCTCGGAAAGCCGGTTTCTGATTTATCAGGTTCAAATGAAACCTTTGATTTCAAAGACTGCAAGGCAATCAATGAACAGACAACCATGTACCATGATTTCATGTACAATTATGATAATCATCAGACGGCAAGAACTATTACATCTCTGAAAGATTTTAATGAGTACAATGATTTATTTGATAGTAAGCTTACAGATGTATTTACTGACTTTATCATTTCAGATGATTTCTTTAAGGATAATACTCTTATTGTTGTTGCAAAAACTGAAGGATCAGGAAGTATTACCAACAGTATTACCAATGTCAGCATTGATAAAGAAACCGGTATCTCTGTAGAAATTTCAACACACTCGCCTGAAGTCGGCACCTGCGTGATGGCAGAATGGCATATGGGCGTTATTGTTCCTAACAAATATCTTGAAGGCATTGATACGACTTCAAAAATAAATATAACAAATATAGATATTACAAATACAACACCGGGAGAAGATCCTGACTCACAAAAGGATGTAAAATTTGATATTTCTGAATGTAATATTACAAAATACAGAACACGTGGTGTTATAGAAAATCTGCAGGATAAGACACCTATCATCGTAAAATCTTTGGATGATTTCAATAACTACCCATGCGATATTGATGAAATTGCTTCCAAACTAAAATTATCCGATGAATTTTTTAAGGATAATACCGTGATTATCGTACCTATTACATTTGTTTCAGGAAGCATAAAGTGTGAAATCTCAAATATTAAAATAAACACAGATAAACAGTTGTCTTTAGAAATTACATCAGTTATCCCTGATATAAGAACAGATGATATAACAAACTGGCATCTGGCTGCTTCTATTCCTAATAAATATCTTGAAAATGTTGACATATCAAAAATCGATACTAACTTCGTTGATAAGCATTTAGCCGTTCCTGATACGAGTGAACATAGAGACAATCTTAATTCTTATGATTATAGTTGTGTAAGTATAATGAGCCATGCTGATTTTAGTACTCAGTCAAGAATGCTTACTGTAATAAACTCAACTAATTATGAAAGACTTGATGATATGAAGTTAGAATTCGGTAAGGAGTTTGATGAAATCTGCAGTGCTCTTAATATCAGTGATAATATTCAGGAAGATGATTTTTATAAAGAAAATTCTCTTTGTATACTTCCATGTCCTAAACGTTCAGATTTTATGGGTGAACAAATTTCAGATATAACTGTTGATGAAAACGGTGTATTAAATTTACAGCTAATCTGTTTTGATTCAGACAATATTAAAAGTGATGCAACAGGCAATCTTCTTGCTTTCACTATTCCTAACAAATATCTTACTAATAATAATATAAATGAATTTGATGTTCGTTACTATAATCCAAAAACTTATTATTATAAATGCAAAGTTATAACAAACACATGCGGAAATTGTGACAGTAAAATGCAGAATAAAAGCTCATCAGCAATTATCCGCTCTGTGGATGAACTTAATAAATATAAGGAACAGTTTGATGACACCACAATTGAAAATCTTCATATGGACTTTACAAACTTAAATATATCTGACCAGTTTTTCAAAGAAAATACTCTTGTGTTAGTATATATTCCTGAACCATCCGGCAGTGTCAAAAACAAAATTTACAATATCACTACAAATAAAAATAATAATATTTCTATAGAAATACTGTCAGTTCTACCTAGAATAGTTCAATGTGATCTTATACAATATCAGTTTGCAATAGCAATTCCTAATATCGTTACTGAAAATGCTGACTTATCCTCACTTGATATTAACCACACTTACTATTCACTCTATTAGTGAATATTCCATTCATAATAAAAAAATATAAAATTACTCCGTAAAGTACCCAACACTTTACGGAGTAATTTTCCGTTGCTATTACACTATGAAAAAACAAATCAGACATGTACCCGAAGGCGCCAGAATGATCGGAAATCCTTGCAGGACTCTGCAGAGTCGAAATTCTTTTATCAGCAATTAATAAACTCGTCCATTATTGTAAATCCTGTTTCAATAAAATATCCGGCTTTCTTTGCAGTATCCTCATTAAACTCAGAAGGACCATTCTGTTTCTTTGTACTATTATACATAATAAACGGTATAGGGTCATTTGTATGTGTCTTTAACGAAAGTGGTGTTGCATGATCAGGAGTAACAAGAACCTTAAAGTCACCCATTTCCTTTAGTGCTGCAACAACAGGTCCGAGTATCAGCTTGTCGATAAGCTCAATTGATTTCTTCTTGTTTTCTATTTCATGTCTGTGACCACATTCATCAGGAGCTTCAACATGAATATATACAAAATCCTTGCCATTTTTAAACTCATTTATCGCAGCCTGTGCTTTTCCTTCAAAATTTGTATCAATGTATCCTGTTGCACCGTTTACATTTACAACATCCATATCAGAGAATTTACCTATTCCCTTTAAAAGATCAACTGCAGAAATCATTGAAGCATCCAGTCCGAACTTTTCCTTGAACGGATCAAGCTGTGCCTTTACACCCTCACCCCAGAGCCATATGCTGTTAGCCGGTCTGAGTCCATTCTTTTCTCTTTGCTTGTTAAGCGGATGATCCTTTAATAAATCATTTGATTTCTTCATAAGCTCATATAATTTTGCAGCATTTTTGTGCATCGGGACATATTGTTTTATCGGCTTTCCTGTTATGTCATGAGGAGGTGTAAGTGTTCCTATATCAAGTGTACCATTATTCCATATCAGACAATGTCTGTAACTTACGCCGCTGTAAAATTTAAATTCATCATTGTCAAGATTTTCTGCAAGATATTCTATAAGAACATTTGCATCCTCAGATGAAATATCTCCTGCACAATAATCAACAATTGTTTTATCTTCATAATCTGCCTCATCTGTCAGTGTAACGATATTACATCTTAACGATACATCTGTATCTTTCATGTCAATACCGATACTTCCGGCCTCCAGAGGTGATCTTCCCGTGTAATATTTATTTGGATCGTAGCCAAGAACAGATAAATTTGCAACATCGCTTCCAGGTTTCATATCATCTGATACTGTTTTTACGAGACCTACAATACCATCCTTTGCGAGCGAATCCATATTAGGTGAATATGCAGCCTGCAACGGCGTTTTTATGCCTAATTCTTCTACAGGGTAATCTGCCATACCATCACATAAAAGTACAAGATATTTCATAATAAAACTACCTTTCATATATTAATCCTGTTATTATTTTATCACCTTTTCAGGAATTTTGCAATGATATTTTATCGATATATAAAATATCATGCAGAATTATTGTTGTCATCGATATTTGGAAATTTATCATTGACAGATTCATTACCGGTAATCTTTTAGAATTTGCCTACAATCGGATATTAGCAGTATTTTTGAACGGTTAATTTACAATGCGCCAAATGTAAAAAAAGCAGACCTGAATGAATTACGTCAGGTCTGTTTTTACATTTATTTATTGATGAGCTTATACTTCATCATACATAGATCCAATACATCAAGTTTTTCGTCCTTACATAAATCAGCAGCTTTCCAGTTCTCTGGCTTTGTACTGTAATTTAACAACCATCTTAAAAGTTCCAGAACATCGGAAACATTAAAAACACCATCATTGTTTACATCCCCGTAAACTATCGTATCAGAGGACGCAGGCGGGTTATTTATATAGTCCAGAGTAAAATAAATCCACCAGTTATTATAGAAACCTGTTTTTGAATTAACTCCTTCAATGTGCGGAAAACGGCTGAACCACCATTTATGATGTTCACGGATATCTCCGTTACCCCAGGTTTCGCAGTTTACCTGTTCAGGAGCAGTATTTATATCAGGATAATTCAGCCAGTCTTCACAATTAGAATAAACATATTTTGTATTGCCCCACTCGTAATCTTTGGTGCTGTTCGGTGCAAAGTGTACGTTTCCAACACCTGATTTTCCCGGTGCTACAGAATCATATGCCGTGAACTTTTCCCAGTCTGTATAATCAGTGTAATCCTTGGTGTAGTCAGGTGATCCCATAACATGCTTCATAATGGATTCTGCACGGTGCCCTGCATCTTCAAGCATTTCACCTACACCACGCTCATAATTAAATCCGTATACTACAAATGGTTTGCAATCAGATTCTAGCTCAGGGCTGTTACACCAGTATGTATCTTTACCTACCATTCTTGTTTCATATAATGTTACACCAACCATAGGTCCTGTAAATATCCAGACTTCATCTATCTCTCCTTTGTTTACACGATCAAAAACATTGTATTCATTAAGATAGTGTTCATAGTCAAAAGTTAATCCATACTCATCCCAACCGCTATATGACCAGTATGCTCCCCCTGTTTCTTTATTGGCAGTCATAAGCGTTTCGTAATAATATTCAAGTGTGTATGACTTACCATCAGTACTTCTGGGCATCTCTTCTATATCAATCCAGTCCACCATAGTATAGTTGGCATAACCATAGCTTATTTCTGACATATCAGATCTGAACTCGTCTGCAAGCCAATGAGGGTCGTTCCACCAGGACATGAGTTCGTGTTGATTTTTATTTCCTGCCATACTGAATACAGGATCAAAATTCAAGACTAAAACATTATAATTATTGCTTTGTACTGACCCGGCATCTGACATTGATTCAGCACTTAATGCTGATGCAGTAGTTAATAGAATTAATGTTATTGACATTACAGTTGCCAGAATTAATGATGATATCTTTTTTAATACTCTCATTATCTTTTTCTCCTTTTAATTAAAATAAAGGCTTGTCTGTTTTTAATGTTGCAATGCATACATATCTTACAACAAATGCCATGCATGTAAATGAATTCATGTATGGCATTTGTAATTATTTTATTATGATTTCTTAGCTTCTATATCAGCAAGTGCATCTTTCCTTGAAAGATTTATTCTGCCCTGACTGTCAATTTCCATTACCTTTACAACGATCTCATCACCGATAGAAACTATATCCTCTACCTTTTCAACTCTTGACTTGTCAAGCTTTGAAATGTGAACCAGACCGTCCTTACCAGGTGCTATTTCAACAAATGCACCGAACTGCATAATGCGGACAACCTTGCCCTTGTATATTGCACCTACTTCAGGATCATGTACAATAGTATTGATTACCTGAAGAGCCTTGTTTGTCTTTTCGAGATCAATTCCTGAAATGAATACTGAACCGTCTTCCGAAATATCAATCTTAACTCCGCATTCAGCAGAAATTTTCTGAATAACCTTTCCACCCTGTCCTATTACATCACGTATTTTGTCAACAGGAATCTTTGTCTGAAGCATCTTAGGAGCATATTGGTTTACATGATCTCTTGGCTGTGGAATAGCCTTAAGCATTACTTCATCAAGAATATACATACGTGCTTTTCTTGTCTTTTCAAAAGCTTCTTTTATAATAGGGGTTGTAAGTCCGTCAACCTTGATATCAACCTGAATAGCTGTGATACCATTACGTGTACCGCCAACCTTGAAGTCCATGTCTCCGAAGAAATCTTCAAGTCCCTGAATATCAACCATAGTCATGAAATCATCACTGTCAGGCTTTGTGATAAGTCCGCATGAAATACCCGCAACTGGTTCTTTTATCGGAACACCTGCATCCATAAGTGCAAGAGTTGAACCACAAATAGAACCCTGTGATGTTGAACCGTTTGATGAAAGAACTTCAGAAACAAGTCTTAATGCATATGGGAATTGTTCAATCGGAGGAATAACCGGCTCAAGTGCTCTTTCTGCAAGTGCACCATGACCTATCTCACGTCTTCCCGGTCCTCTGCTTGGCTTTGTCTCACCAACAGAATATGAAGGGAAATTATACTGATGCATATAACGCTTTGTTTCTTCTTCGTCAAGGCCATCTATCCTCTGTGAATCACTTACAGGGCCAAGAGTAGCTATTGTAAGAACCTGTGTCTGTCCTCTTGTAAACATACCTGAACCATGAACTCTAGGAATAAGTCCTACTTCGGCATTAAGTGGTCTTATTTCATCTATTCCTCTGCCGTCAACACGCTTGCCTTCATAAAGCCAGTTTCTTACTATTTTCTTCTGAAGCTTGTAAATGCATTCGTCTATCATTAATACCTTTTCAGGATATAACTCATCAAATTTTTCATGAATGTCATCCTTAATTGGATGCAGTCTGTCTTCTCTTACTGTCTTATCGTCTGTATCAAGAGCAACCTTAACACGTTCTGCAGCAAATTCTTCAATTGCATCAAACATATCATGGTCAACTTCCTGTGACTCAAATTCAAATTTCTTTTTGCCTATCTGCTTCTGAATATCGCTGATAAATGTAACTATATTTTTGATTTCGGCATGACCAAATTCAATAGCCTCAAGCATCTTGTCGTCAGGAACTTCATTTGCACCGGCTTCAATCATAACTATCTTTTCCATAGAACCTGCAACTGTAAGGTTAAGATCGTTATTTGCCCTCTGAGCAAGATTCGGGTTGAGCACAAGCTCACCGTCTACAAGACCAACGCTTATGCCTGCGATAGGTCCGTTCCAAGGAATATCTGATATTGAAATTGCAATAGATGTAGCAACCATACCTGTAATTTCAGGTGAGTTGTCAGGATCTACAGCAAGTACTGTCATTACTACTGAAACATCATTTCTCATGTCCTTCGGGAACAAAGGTCTGATAGGACGATCTACAACTCTTGAAGTAAGGATTGCCTTTTCTGTTGGCTTTCCTTCTCTTTTCATAAATGAGCCAGGAATTTTTCCTACAGAATATAATCTTTCTTCATAATCAACTGAAAGAGGGAAAAAGTCAACACCTTCCCTTGGCTTTACACTTGCTGTAACGTTTGCCATAACTACTGTTTCGCCGTATCTTACCCAGCATGAACCGTTTGACAGACCACATACTTTTCCTGTTTCTACAACTAATGGCCTTCCGGCAAATGTTGTTTCAAATTTTCTGTAATTTTCGAACATTTTATAACCGCCTCCAAATAAATATTTTTTAATTCTCAGGCAGTATATTTAGCAATAAACTGAAAATTCAATATTTTAAGTTCTCAGTTTAATGCTAAAATCAATACTGCACTGCCGATTGTAAATACTTAAAAGGCAGAAAGGATTTCTCCAAACTGCCTTTTTTATAATTACTTACGTAAACCGAGCTTGCTTATAATAGCACGATATCTGTTAACATCCTTTTTCATAAGGTAGTTAAGCAGGTTACGTCTATGACCAATCATCTTGAGAAGACCTCTCTTTGAATGGAAGTCCTTCTTATGAACTTTAAGATGTTCTGTAAGATCATTAATTCTCTTTGAAAGAATTGCAATCTGTACTTCAGGAGAACCTGTATCCTTTTCATGAGTCTTGTTAGCTTCGATGACAGCTGTCTTTTCCTCTTTTAATAACATTGTTTCCACCTCTTTAAATTTAATTCCGATGACATAGAATAAGGAAGGTTAGCTTCCCTGTCGGGCAATATCCATATTCCAAGTACACGGTACGTTTATCATTATATCATAATTAATAATATTTGTAAAGATATTTTAAAGATTATTTTATGAAATAGTTCTGCCCTTTTTACTCTTTTTCAATTCAATAGGTGTTTCTTTTCCACCCATATCCTCAAATAATGATTCTTCATATGCTTCAGGGCTTTCAGGATTAACCTTACCAGTCTTTTCGTAATAAGGATTTATTACATACTTCTGTATAACCGGATAGCAGTTATAGCAGATAATAAATACAATAAACGTTGCAGGAACAAAAAGCATCAAAAATAAAAACTGCAGATTCCACAAAGGAAGAAGAAGAAAAATCGCAGAAATTATTACCATAAGAAACAATGACAGAAGATTCTGCTTTGGTGCCAGAAATGTCAGTACAAGCGAATTTTTAATAATGTTTTTCATTGATAAATCAGTTGATACAATCATAAGATACATATAAAAATTCATTATTGTAAATGTGACTGCCACACTCAGTGTCAGTACAAAAAGTACATAAAACAAATTATTTCCCGATGCTTCCGACATTTTGGGATATATATAACACCCTGTTGCTACTCCAGCATATGCTATTAAATCAAAAAGTCCAAGGATAAATGTCTTTAAAAAATTTTTCTTGAAGGTACTTATAAAATCAGACCAGACATATGCATTTTTGTCTATTGAATAATTTTTAAGAACCTTTGTAATTCCTGCTGTAGCAGGGCCAATAGTTATTATAGGTATGCAAAAGATCACATATAAGAAGTTCAAGGAAAACAGCTTCCATATTCTCGTACTTAGTATTTCAAAAAACAATCCTAATCTGCCTTTACTTGATCTGTTCTTTGCAATACCGACCCCTGAATTCTGATAATTTCCCAATCCAAAAAAGCCAGCCAAATTTTCACGCTCCTATTTTTTTTATTTATACAATTAAAACATCCGTCAGAAGATATGTAATAACACAGTCAATTAAAGACGAAACAAGTACAAATGCCATAAGCACAACAAATCTTATTAAATAAAGTTTCAGCTGTGGCCTGAGACTCTCATCAGGTGTTTGTCCTGTCAGATAAAACATATATAGATTTGAGAATCTGAGTGCTTCCCTTGCTGCAAGTACAAGAACAACAGAAGTTATGAGTGCATGCGGCAGTATCATTGCTGCTGATACCAGGATTCCCTTTGCACCATATACTCCGTAAATATATGATATTGATATTCCCAATGCTGTTCCGCGGTAAAACAGAATAAATATTTCAGCAGGCTGAGATATTGAACAAAACCCGGAAAGAAACAGTAGAATAACAAGAAGTGATGTACCTGAAATAGCCCTGTAAAATACGCTTAATATGGACTGACGTTCTGAAAGCTTAATAAACCCATGATTAAGTCTGTCCGACAGGAATATGCTTTTGTCATCCTTCATACAGTAGATCAGCGTTCCCAGTATCACACCGATTACTATGGCCCCAAACAAAAGAAATATTACTCTTGTCCTTTTAATATCTTCGTCAGAATACTTTCGTTCTTTATTTTTCATAACAATCATCCTTACTTATTTTTTTATCCTTTAATAAATAAGTATGACTGATGATTTTAAATTATGACGACTGTTATTTTATTTTTTAATTTCAAAAACACAGATCATTACATTGTGTATTATTTCTTTGAAAGCTCATAAGCACGTTTTGTACAGCTTTCACATGCATTTTTGACAGTCCCTACAAGATTTCCTTCGTATAATCTGTCAAGCCCTGCAAGAGTAGTTCCCCCAGGTGATGAAACCATTTTTATAAGTTCATCAATAGAGTTGCCTGAATCTGTTATCATTTTAGCTGATCCGATAAGGGTTTTTGCAAATAACTTCTTTGCCACATCCTCTGAAATATCCTGAGACTGTGCGTATTCGATAAATCCCTTTGCAAACAGGTAAATAAATGCCGGACTGCTGCTGTTTACTGCAATTATTTCTTTCATTTTATCAGGTGAAAGTATTGCTGTATCTCCGCATGCACTGAAAATATCACATACAAGAGCAAATTCTTCATCTGTAACAGGCTCAACCTTTGCAAGTGCTGTTGCACCCTCACCGAGAAGAAGCGGAGTATTAGGCATAACAAGAACTGCCTTTAATTCTTCAGATGTACTTGACTTCAAGTATTCACCAGTTATTCCTGCAGCTATTGAAACAACTACCTTTTCAGGTGTAAGAGAATCCTTTATTGTTTCAAGAACTCCTGCAAGAACCTGTGGTTTTACAGCAAGAAAAATATAATCACATTTTTCTGTAAGCTCTTTTTCACAGCTGCATACAGTAACACCTATTTTCTTTAACTTTTCCTTTGCTGCATCACTTAAATCAAATGCAAACAGTTTGATATCCTTTAAATTACTTCCGGAAATACCTTTCATAATTGCATATCCCATATTTCCGGCACCCAGAAATCCAACATTTGTCATATATTCTGCCTCCATAATTTTTTATTGCATATAATAATAATTATACACGAGTTGCGAATTATTATCAAGGTATTTTCCTCTAGTTATAAACTTATTTTATCAATATTCTAAAATATGATTGACATCTGATTATTACTATGCTAATATTAATACAATTCGATATATATCGAATTGTGATAAAGTGGAGGAATAATATGACCATAAAGCAAATGGCACGAATATACAAAGCACTTTCAAACGAGAACAGACTTGAAATTTTCATGAGCATTATACAATGCGAAAAACAAAGATTTAATTATGACGGAGGATGTCTTATATGCAACATTATGGATAAATTTCATATAGGTGCACCTACCATCTCTCATCACTTAAAAGAACTGTCCGATGCAGGCCTTATCACAACTGAAAAACAGGGAAAATATTTAATTGCACATATAAACAAAAATACACTTGCAGAAATCCAGAAAGAATTTAACCTTTGATACCCGAAGGTGCAGGACGGCCGGAAAACCCTGCTCGTTTTGCTAAAGACGATAAACTCATTTCGATATTTTTACAACTATGAAAGGAATAACACTATGATTTTTTATTTTACATCAACAGGAAACTGTCTTTCGGCTGCCAAAAGAATAAGCAAAAAAACAGATGACACTATAAAATCAATAACTGAATGCATTAAAAATAACCAGTATCGCTTCTCCTTTACCGATAATGAAAAAATCGGATTTATATTTCCATGCTATTTCTGGGGAACACCACTGATCTTTGATGATTTTATCCGGCATCTCAACGCTGATGACTTCAAAGGTCACTACATCTATCTGATAAACACATACGGCGGATCTCCGGGCAATACACTGGGCAGTGCATATAAAGCTTTCAAATCAAATAATATAGAAATAAACTCCGGCTTTTATGTAAAAATGCCTGAAAACTATATGATTACATTTAAAGCTCCGTCAAATGATAAAATTACTTCCCGCCTCACTAAAGCATATTCATTGATTGATGATATTATAAAACAGATAAACATAAAAGCTCAGAACTCACACCCTGACGTAAAAGAAACAATCGTGCTGCCATTAAGTCTGGCAGTACACAAATACTATTTTTTAAACAGAAGAACGGATAAATTCAATGTAAAAGAAAACTGCACCGGTTGCGGATTATGTGAAAAAATCTGCCCGTCAGGAGTAATAAAAATAAAGGATAATAAACCTGTCTGGAACGGAGAATGTCAGCAATGTCTGGGCTGTCTTAACAGATGCCCGAAATCAGCAATTCAATACGGTAAAATAACTTTAAAAAACGGCAGATATGTTCATCCTGATGCGTTCAAACAAACCGATTAATTCAATATATTCACGGCCAGCAAAACCATTATATGGATATTTATAACTCAGACAATATTAATTTAATAATGTAAATCTCAGTATAGCTTTACATTCAGCATAAACACAACATACTGCCGGATATAGACGTTCATTTGGATCTAAAACAGAAGACTTTTATTCAGATATCCACAAAAACAAAATTTCCTGTGTATAATTATATTACACAGGAAATTTTGTTTTTGTGATTTAGTTTGTATATATTATTTTATGAGGATATCTTATTGTGGTCCCAGTTTAACAGGATCATGCATAATATACTGCTTGAAATGCGCAAGTGCAGCAATGCTTATTTTACTTTCATTAAGGACATTGGCAGCTTTAAGCTGTGACTGATTAAGTTTTACGTCACCAAGAAGGTAAAGACTCATAAGTGTCAGATCTGTAATATCAACTTTTGTGTCACCATTGATATCACCGTATATTATTTTTTCATCTGATACAGATGATGTAGTTGCTGCCTGAGATGTTACAGTCTGCTTAATCGTTGTTACCGAAGGAGTTGTCACCCTAGCTGAAGTTGTTGTTACTACAGGCTCTGATGGTTTTGTCTGCTCTTTGCCTGTCAGATCACCATATATAACGCCTCGTCCGTTAGTTCCGAAAAATACTCTTCCGTAAACTCTCAGGTCACCTGTTATTGCATAATTTATTGAAGCATACTGATGTTCATCATCATTTATTCTTATCCAGTTCTCTGTCATATCATCTGAACGGTAAACTGCATATTTTCCATCTGTTTCGCCGCACATATATATTGCAAGATAATCTTCGCCCTCTTTGGCTTTTCCGAATCCTATAACGTCACATCTCTTGACATTATCAACTTTATTTATTGTCTTTCCTCCGTCTGTTGTGTAGCAAAGACCTGTAGTTGAACCAGGAATCCATAAGTGTCCTTCTTTACCCGGTACAGCCTTTATTTTTGAAGACTGTGCTTCAAGTCCCTTCTGAATTACTTCAAATGTCTGGCCTCCGTCTGTACTCTTATAAAGTGTATTTTCAGCATACGCATAAAATACATCAGGATTTACTCTGTCTGAACAGATATTTGCGTTTCCAGGTAATGTATCAACTGCTTTCCATGAACTGTTTACATTGCATAGTACACCCTGACTAGTACTTGTTGACCATACGAATGTTGCTCCGTCTGCTGAAATTGCAACTGTACCACCCTGGACAATGTCGTCTTCACTGTCTGCCGGGAATGTATAGCTTACATTAGGCTGAACTTCAGACCATGTCTTACCGCCATCCTTTGACATTGCTATGCTCTTTTTCAGCATTTCGTATTTTTCTTTGTCAACATTTCCGACTCTTATAATAGTATCAGGATCGAGCTCTGCATAGTCAAGACCTGTTGTACTTGTGAAAATAGGATCTGACATCATTAGTTCAGGACCTTTTGTAACATCATTATGTACAAATCCGCATATATCACCAACACCGCTTATAAGCTCTACTCCGTCTACAGGAGGACATATAAGGTCAAGTACAGCTGTTTCTTCAATACCCATACCCATAACTTCAATATTTACAAGCTCGCCTTTATCCCAGTCTTTCAGATTATGAGTTCCGTAAATTGTAGCACCTGTGCCATACATCATTTCATCTGAATCAAACGGATTTATTTCAATATCACCCATCATCCAGCCAAGCTTCGGTGCAGGAAAGTCAACTATATCATTTCCTGTAACAAGTCCACCCTGGTCTGCATTGAGCTTTTTACCGAATGAAAGCCATGGAGCCTTTGAAATGTCCATTGTGTATTTAAGATTTCTTGATGGCCATGAATCTCCGAATTCCCAGATAGCATCCCATGTTTCGCCGCCGTCTTTTGTACGGTAGATAAAGTTATCAGGCCACCATGACTGAAGTGATGTTACAAGCAGTGTATCCTGATCCTTTGCATCCATTGTAAGTCCGGCAAATCCATAGTAGTTCTCATATTTAGGTGAACCGTCCCATTCCTTTCCGGAAGGCGGTGTAATGTCTTTCCACTCACCTGTTTTGGTATTGTATTTGTATACTGCTCCGTCACCACACTGATACGGGCCGCCTCTGTCACCATATGTTACGTACATCATTCCGTCATCACTTATTACTGCATGGTGAGGTATACCTATTTTCAGTGTACCGTCATTAGTATTATGATTTTTAAATGTGTCCTGTGTAGGCTGTCCCTTAACCGGTGCCCATGTCTCACCTGCGTCATGGCTTACATATAAAGGATTTTCCTTATCTGCTACACCAACATAAATATCCTTTGTTGGCTTTCCTTTTTCTGTTTTTACAGAATCAAATGTTACAAAGCAAAGTCCCAGATTATCTGAAGAATACTCAAAGTCAGGATCTTCAACATAATTTCCTACATTGGTAAAGCTCTCTACCTGATTCCATGTTACACCGTAGTCTGTACTTTTCCAGAGTCCGTTTCCGCTTCGTGCACAGAAATATAAAATATTATTGCTGTTCGGATCTATCATAAGTCGTTCTCCGACAGAACGTCCCGGCATATTTCCACCGAATTTAAACGGAAGCTCGGTTCTCTCCCATGTCTTTCCGTAATCGTCAGAACGAATAATATATCCGTTCATTGTAGTCCAGCTGTTTGTATATGTACCTGCCGCTATATAAACCTTATTAGGTTCAACAGGATCTGTTGCAATACTCTCTACACCAAGGAGATTCCATTCGTCAGGTGATACCCAGTCTGTAATAGGAATCCATTCAAGTGTTTTCTTATCTCTTATATACGCTCCACCCATATCGGTACGTGCATATACAAGTCCTTCCTCTGTCGGATTGTAAACGATTCCGCAGACAAAACCGCCTCCGCCGCCAATCTCAACATTATCAAGCTTATAGCTCTCACTTTGCTGTGCGGCATCAACATTACAGTTTTTACTGCTGCCAGCCGGCATAACTGTAAACACTGAAAGCATTACTGCTCCGGCAACTGCTAATGACTTTATCCTTGTAGATAATTTTGTCATTATGACACTTCCTTTCAATTACTAATTAATGTTTTAAACCAATGATAACGATTACATTATTATTTAACAAAATTATTATATCATTTTTAATATATTAATGTCAATAAGAAATTTATTTTTTTATTGGGGATTTGGATACTCACAGTTTGAAATATATTTTGAAGATATATTTTCAGCGTAATATTAGGACCTACTTTCCCAAACCCCTGAGGTTTATACGCCCGGAGATAGCGGATGAAATAAAAACAGCGGCTTTATTCACCGCTGTTTTCATCGTAATATATCTCAGCCTGCGTCAGGTCACTCCTCTGCGTTGCCTTATTTGACACATAAAAGTACTGGATCTAATTTTAATAATCAAAAACAATTACACAGTTAGTTTATCTGAACCTTATATTTATTAAGGCTTAAAGCTGTATTTCTCTGCATTTAAGTTCTCGTATTGTTCCTTTGATATTATCTCGCTTTTTTCCAGA
>OBID01000227.1_pt1 | contig 25039 bp, 16 predicted proteins | sample 1519781 | NCBI WGS metagenome assembly OBID01 (sample SAMEA3991478, study PRJEB22521) | metagenome | biome: anthropogenic terrestrial biome; feature: sewage plant; material: sludge | place: Sweden | collected 2012-09-26 | reverse complement strand
AAGTTATGAATGCCAACATCATAGCATTCCCGATGCCTGGCAAAAACTCAAAGGGCTCGATCCATCCAAAGCAGAAGCCAATGGACATCAGCTTTCTACCGGTTATGAAAATCTGGAGGTCTATATTGATGACCTGGTCCACGAAATATTGCTTAAGCAAAAATGACTTCTTTTCTTTTGAGCATGAGATAAGCATCAGCCAGGCTATAACCGGGTCTGTCAAATTAATCCAAAATTCTAAATTGATTTAATGCTAGTCCTTACCTCTTAATCCAATAGACTTTATTCCTTGGCTTAGGTACAAGCAGGATGGTTTTATTCATCGGATTGGCATCCAGGTCAGTAAAAAATTTACTTTTATGTGCATAGGTCGCATGACAATCACCGCAACGCAACCCTAAGCTTCCAATTTTTTTCTCGAGATTTTGTGCAATACTGTTACTAATCAGTACTACTATCAGTGAAACCATCAACCAGGAATTAGCCCAAAAACTAATTGTAAACTGACCAGTCATAATAAGTTTGAATACGATCAATAATACTACGACTATCAATGCAATGAGTGTGGACTTAAAAGCCAAATCAGAGATTTTTTCTATTTTTTGAATCCTGGCTGCATCTTTCCCATGATTACCTGGCCGTAACCAGGTTTGTAAATTAAACGATCCACATTGATCACAATACATATAATGCCTGGTGTACTCCTCAGGTTCGATCTGTGGATCATTATCACCTGTCATGGTGATTTCTTTGACGCTACCCATATACTATTAATGCATTTTGATTAAAAATAGTATCACAAGGTATAATTTTTGCTGGATTCTGATCATTGAGGCCAGGCAGTCTGGCCCGATTGATAGTGCATACAATTTAGTTTTTTCCTCTTTGAATATTGATCTCCTGACCTTCCACTACCAATCCTTCCTTACTCATAATCGTATAGCACTACTTTCTGAGTAGCGTATTGGGTAGTTGGTATATTGATATGCCTGCCCTGGTGGGTTTGATCACCATTGAGATGGCGCGAAGTCTTCCAAATATGATTCTCAAAAGTACCTTCATCCACTTTGAGCAGGCCAACATTGATCATGGGATCATGGTGTTTTTTAAACGTAATGACCACTCCGGTACCTGCGACATAAAACTCTTTAGGGCCGGTCTGAATGACAATGGCACCGGCGGACGGCCAGACATCCAGTCTACTGCCAGGCGTCCAGCTGAGCGTATAATCATGCTTGCAGGTAAAATCATATTCACCCATAGTAAAACTAACCTCAGGATTGCTTTTGCTTAGCAATATCCCTTCTTTTTGGTGGGTACCCAGGAGGTCCTGTATATGGTTGATGACTCCGTAGGCTTTAGCAAGTGACTCCGAATTTTCATTTTTAGATTCTATTGAGAATGGCGAAAACCCCAGCCCATCATAGTGACCAATCGAATATAATGCCTTGACGGGAGCAGTGGCATCAAACGCATGCTCCGGTATAAAAAGTGGATCACCCTGCCGGGTATAGGCATCGCACCATTGTTTGAAATCAGGATTGTAAAAATCCGGGCTCAGGAAATCCAAATCATGGCCTGCACCTTTCCAAATATCAAGCAGATGAGGCAACGGGCCTGCACTGGGATATTCGCCGGGCAAGCGACCTGGACGATTGAGTGCTGCATTGGCATACATTGGCAGAGGATAAATTCTTTTTCCAACGGCGGCTAACCGGTTGAGAAAACTTGAATATTGAAAGGCCATAAAGTACTCCTCGGTTTGTGGGCTTACACCAAATACTTCTATCCAGGTGCCTTTTAGCTTTTGTCCATTAGTCTGCCAGCTTGCAGCAAGCTCAGCTGGCAGTTCTTTTTGATGGGCAACCAGGTAATTCATGAGTACAGAAGGCACTGGTTTAATAAAGGCTGCTTGTGCGAGTGCCTGGTGATCACGGGCAGAAGGTAACATGCCGACTTCATTTTCGACTTGAACCATGATGACGGTGTGATCCTGGATGTCCACCTCTTTGACAAATGCCATCAGCGCTTCAAAAGCTTTGATGTCCGCTTGCAATACCGGCTCACTGAAGGCGCTTAAGATCTCCTGACTTATGCCTTGATCACTTTTCGCCCGAGGAAAACGGGCGGTATTGAGCTTGATCCAGGCTGGGACATGACTGCTCATGCTGTTTTTCCATACACCAAACCACAAGAACACCAGTTTGAGTCCACTTTTTCGGGCCTCGAGGATCAAATCCCGATAAAGTGAAAAATCGAACTGACCTTCAACTGGCTCTACCAATTCCCAGTACACCGGCATCAAGACTGTATTGAGGTTCATTGCTTTGAGCCGGGGCCAAACAGGCGCCATATTTTCCAGGCTAGTGGCAGTAGAATTGCCCAATTCTCCACCCAATATTAAGAAGGGTTTTGAATCAACGATCAACTGAGGTCTCCCCCGAACCACTGTAAGCCGGGGCAAAGATGGCTGGGCGATTAATGGACCGCAACACAATAGATATAGCATACCAAGACCCGTCTTACGTAAGATTATAGTCAGGATTTTTTTCGCATCAAGGATCATTGACTATTATTTATTGTAATTCAGCATCTTAGAAGCCCAGGGAATAAAATATTTAAAATTAGGCGCATCAGTATGGCCTCCATCATGCTGTCGCCAGGCGAGCTGGCCTTCCAACATATCGGTGAGTGCAGGAGGCATTTGCTCTTTGAGATAATCATTGGTTACGCCGAGATCTTTAGCCCCTAATAATTTGAATACGGATCCAGCGGCTATGGTGGCCATATAACTGCCTTTTTGATCCAGCCATTTGGCATCTCCTTTCTCAGGAATACCATAGCTGACGAAGGTCAATCTCGGAGCGCACATTGCCAGCAGATCGTGAGCATCTACGGTTAGATCACATCCTGTCATCGCACCGAAAGAGGACTGGGCAGCGCCGTATTTCATATAATTACCACACATCCAGTAATTTTCACCTCCAGTGAGACTTTCGACAGCCTCTCCCCAGACCCTGCGATGCAGTGTAGTCCCTCCTTTGCCGGATGATCCTATCAAAGCCATAGCAAATCTTTGCTCAAAAGCCAGGGTCACCAGGGCAGCTTTACCATATCGGGATACTCCTTCGATCCCTACTTTTTTAGCATCGACGAGCGTGTCAGTCTCCAGGTAGTCAAGTCCACGGGCAGCACCCCAGGCCCAGGCGCGCAATGCTCCCCAGTCTTCTGGTTTTCTGGGCTGACCTTTATTTACCAATCCTATAATACCTCGGGTGATCCCTGCATGATTATCAGCCTGGATACTAGCAGGATCAATCGTGGCATACCCCCAGCCGGCAGCCAATAACTGCTCTGTGGGAGGAAGATCGCCTTCGGGAGCAGGTGCAAATGGATTTCGTCCGGGCAGTCGGGTGATCGGCATATAGGCGGGATATAACTCCAATATTTCTTTAATCGCCGGATCATATTCAGACATCATTTTTTTAAAAGATTGGTTGAGGATCTCCATATGTTCCGGGCTTGGCTGTGCAGGAGCAGGAAAAGAAGGTCTGCCAAACATCATGAGGACAGGCACCGGACCTTTGACATTAGTCGGCACGACCAACATCATATTGATATCTACCTTGATAAGCGGGTAGGCACTGTTATCGACATGGCCCACCAATTGTTTTGCTAATACAGGCACTCTGCCTACAAACTCCCGATCGGTGATTTTGGCTGTCCAGGTCACAGCAGGGATATTACCAGGTAGTCGGCCATACAATTCACGTTCTACATCGGCTACTATGTCTGGTCTGCGCTGATGCCACCATTGAGTAGCGGTCGTGATTTTAGTACCATTTTTGGCAACGAGGAGCGCTGGCAATTCGGGGCAAGGATTGGCCAGGGATTCGTCATAATTGGCATGATTGGGGGCCGATTCATTTCCACTGGGCCCTGGTCTTAGTACCTTGATGCCTAATTGATCCATCATATTTTGATGGTCCTGCTCATTGGTAAAAGTGACTGGTATGGGATATTCTGATTGCCCCAGCCCCGTGCAGCACCAGGCGACCATGATCAGTAGAAGAACTTTTATTTTCATTATCAAACTTTTATTTTCGATATTTTTTTGCTTTGGAATGAGTATAGAACTAACCCACCTTATGATGAAATAGAACCGAAAGACATCAGGTCATTAATTTTTTTGAGTTTGCACATCAATCGCAATTTCAAAACAAGAAGCAGGTATCCCGGTATCATTGGTGAGGTTGGCCCCAACCGGATTATTTGCCCAGGCATATCGAAGGTAAAGTGGATTGGGTACCCTGGCAGCATGTACGACTACCTGATCACCGCGTATGACAGCCTCCGCCCAGGTATATTTTTTATTAGCCCCAGCTATTGCAAAATACTTTAGTGGTAAGCCATCTGCAGATCTCAATCCTGTTCCGATGTGATCAAAACTCAATATGACTTTATCCCCTTCAAGGCTGTAAGTTGAATAGGAAGGACCCGAATAGTTGAGCTCATGCTCACCATAAGCCAGATTTCTTGCTGCCAGGGCCAATCGTGAACCCACATCCTGTTTATTCAGTGGGTGGATATCATTCCATTCACCCAGGTCAGTGATGACTGCGAGGCCGGCATGAGGTAGCCTGGACGCCTTGAATTGAGCATAACGCAAATCAGCCCAATTGCTTTCAGTTGGCAGCAGATCCTGATCCATAAAATTGGCGAGTTGTACCGTTAAAAACGGAAGATCTGGTTTTCCAAATAACCGCCTGTAATTCTCAATCAGTGCTTCCATATAAGACTCATATGGTCCAGGGTTGCCTGTATTGGATTCTCCCTGGTACCAAAGCACCCCTTTGACAGAAGTCTGAGCAACGACCGGGGCAGTCATCGCATTATATAGCGCAGCAGGCTGATTTTGAGCTGAAAAACCAGGAAAAAAAGGAGCTGGTTCGTATACCTGGCCGATTTTATATTGCCAGGTTCCTTTAAGATCGATGACCTGATCATTAGCTGTCATATAATATGGTTTGTCCGGAACAAAACCACCCTTGCCTCCTGTGTTAACCACCCGGATGACTAAGATATTTTTTCCGGGATGCAGCAGGCCTTTGGCGATAGTATACCTGCGGGGTGGATATTGGTAGGTCACATTCCCTACCTGAGTACCATTGACATAAAACTGATCCGCATCGACGATTCTGCCCATGTACAATTTGACTTCCTGATCACTCATGCTTGTAGGGACATCTATTTCCCGGCGATACCACACCACCCCATCCAGGTCTCGAAGTCCCTGGTCTTCCCAAAAGCCGGGAATATTGATATTGGCCCACCCAACCGGATTGTAATCTATCGCAGACCATTTAGGAGTTTGGAGCAGACCCTGGTCCTCCATAGGTCTGTTCACAGCATGCTTCCGATTTTCACTCATTCGGACGGCTATATAACTGGTGTCTTTGTTGGTCCCGATAGTTTTTAAGATCGAATCAAAATCTTTGAACCCTCCCTCACTGATCCAGGCTTCTATCGGGGTGCCCCCTACACTCGAATTTATGATACCGATAGGGACCTTATACTTCGTATAGATGTCACGGGCAAAAAAATAAGTCACTGCACCAAATGCCAATACCGTCTCCGGGCTGGCAGGGATCCATTGGCCATCCGGCAAATCCTGCCTGGGGCCTGTAAGATCTGTCATGGTTTTGATAAAAAAATTTCTGATATTAGGATTATTGGCGTCAGCTATATCTGCGCTATATTTTTCTTTGACCCGCTCCATAGGCAATACCATATTGGATTGCCCGGTGCAGAGCCAGACATCTCCAAAAAGCACATCATGGATGATTATTTCATTATTGCCTTTTACCTTGAGTTCATAAGGTCCTCCTGCCGCATGAGGCGGGAGGTCAAGCTTCCAGGACCCTTGCTGATCCGCTTTGATTTTATAAGTCTTCTGATCTATAGAAATTTGGATTTTTTCTTTGGCAGCAGCATGGCCCCATAAATGCAGGGTATCCTCTCTCTGCAAAACCATATGATCACTGATCAGCCGGGGCAGTGAAACATCCGCAAATGCAACAGATGCAAAAAATACGAAGGCAAAAAAAGAGTACTTCATGATCACAAGTAAGGTTTTAAAGTAAACAAATATTGCAATTATAGTTTAGACTCTCAAGATTTGTTACAAGGATCTGATGGTGAAAGCAGCTTGTAAAGAAAAAATCGGATTGGAACTTTCATCCCACGAGGTGACCCTTTCAGTGGCTTTAGTCATTTGCCTGCATTTGCCTCAAATTTAAAAGGCAAAACGAAACACCAGGAAAAAAAAGCAACTACTTCGAATCAGAGGGGAGTTATATTTAGAACATTAGCTACTACCTCATTCGCTCCTCAGGCATTTTACAGGATTCATCCAGGCAGTTTTAAGGGTTTTGCCTGCGATCGATAAAAGTACCAGGATCATAACAACCAAAACAGGTAGGGCAAATAGCCACCAGGAAATTTCAATTCTGTTTGCAAAATCATTCAGCCAGGTTTTAATGATAAAATAAGTAACCGGGATACCGATCACCATGGATGTCAAAACAGTCTTAATAAAATCTTTGGACAGCGTAATCAACAAATTGCTGGTACTGGCTCCAATTACTTTTCGGATTCCGATTTCTTTTGTACGTTTAGCTACGCTAAAAGAAGCGAGCCCAAACAGACCCAGGCATGCAATCAAGATGGCAAAAACAGTCAGTATGCCAAAGACTTTTTGAAATCTTTCATCCGCTTTAAATTGTTTGTCGTATTCTGCGTTTTGAAAAAAATAATTAAACGAGGCTCCCTATGGCAGCCAACTGGTCTTTAGGATTTCCACCTGAGAATTTAATACTTCCATTTTCCTCAAATGCTTTATCGTAATATCTATGAATAATTGGTATCTGAGCATACTTGGCAGATTCCTGATAATAATTTTTTATTACTCCCCGAATGGTCCACTTATCTCCCCAAAAACTAAGTTCCTTTCCAATGGCTGCTTTTGCATCCTGCAAGCCCCATAATCGAATGGCTTCTTCATTGACTACTAATTCATGGGTATCATTATTGGTACCGGGTATAAAATTTTCGCCTGCGATCACCTGAAGTCCCATCGAAGGAATATATGCTGCATCGATGGCGTTAAAATAAAAATTATAATTATGAGGGTCGGTGTTGCCTGATAAATTCACTCCGGTAGTCGTACTAAACTGACTGGTTGATTGCCCCGGAACAGCAGTGGACAATGAAAATGAATGCACATTGGGAATCGCCAATACTTCATTTTTAAATTGCTGGAAATTTTCCTGATATTTTCTTTCTACAGGTGCTTTGACTACCAGGATTTGATTTACATCCACTCCCAGGTCGAAAGCCCGCATATAAGCTAATTGTTGATTGACTGTAAAAGTTTGAACCAATAATACCATCGTTACAGTAAACTGAAAAACCACTAAACCTTTGCGCAAAGATGCCCCTTTGAGAGAACGTGAAAAATTTCCTTTCAAAACAGTGACAGGCTCAAAAGAAGACAAGACTATGGCTGGGTAGATCCCCGAAAAAAGAACACTTACCACTAAAAAGCCCAATAGAATCAACCAGAAAAAAGGGTCATTAAACATACCAAAATCAGCCTGCAATCCAGCGATTGATAAAAAAGCCGTTTTGGCTAAAACAATTATGTTGAGGGCCAGGATTCCTGCAAATACATTGATCAATATTGTTTCAGTCATAAATTGCCATCTTAATTGACCCGGAGTAGATCCTACTACTTTTCTTAAGCCTACCTCTTTCGCTCTATCCAGTGCTTTGGAAGTGGCCAGGTTGATGTAGTTCACAAAGGCACTGACAATGACCAAAATAGCAACGCCAAGCAGAAAAAAAACAACGGTAGCACTGCCATTGGGTTCTACCTCAAAAATCTTATGCGAATACAAGTGAATGTCACCTATTTTCTGGGCAGCCAATTTTTCATTTTTCAGCTTTTTGGAATCCAGCAGCCGCTTATTGAAATTATCCAATGAGTTTAAAAAACTATTATACTGTGCACCATCAGCCAACTGAATATAAGTCAGTGTATTGTTGCCATCCCAATTATCTTCAAATTCACCATTGATGACCGGCTCCGCATACATACTGCTAAAGGAAAATATCATATCAAATTTAAGGTGTGTATTATGTGGGCTATCAGCAGCCACGCCGACTATTTTAAAGAGGTTTTTATTGTTGCCATTAGGCATCTCGATAGTTTTGCCTAATACATCCTTGCTGTTAAATAATCGCTTGGCGATGGTCTCCGTGATCACCGTTTCTCCAGGATGCTTAAAAATATCTTGGGTGCTGCCACTGATTAAATGATAGGAGAATATGGAAAAGAAGGAAGAATCGACTGCAAATACTTTTTCCAGCACATATTGTTGTTGTTCCACTTGCACGGTCAAATTAGGCTCGCCAATAGGGTAAGCACGAGTAAAATTTATGACTTCAGGCATTTCTCTTAAGATAAGCGGTCCTATAGGCGGATTGGTCTCACAGTCTTGCTCTGACACGGATTGGCCATCCATATAATCGGTCGTCAACCGGACGATCTTGTCAGCATTATGATGCATATTTTCATAGGATAATTCAAATCTGACATATTGTATGATGAGCATAGTGATGGCCAGTCCAGACGACAAACCGAGTAAATTGATCACAGTAAACGTGCCGTTTTTGGTGAAAGTTCTCAAAGCCAGGAGCAGATAATTTTTGAACATGTTTTATTATAATTTCTATACTGGTGTCAGTTTAACAAGGATATTTCATCTTTCGAATGATTCGTAAAATGACTATACTGGATCAAATGCATAGGGGATGCCAAAAGCGTATATCCTTGATAATTAATATTTTAAGTATTTCGACCTGGTAATTGCTGTTCGATAACGAACATCGTTGTATCATTATAGATCGATAGTGGTCTATTCCATTTAGGTTACACCCGCTTTCTTTAAATCACCGGGTTGCTGGAAGCTCTGATATTCAATTGTATCGGCAACTCCTTTTTGTGAAACAATCCACTTTTGTCGGTGCCATCCAATATATCAAGCAGGATCTTAGCAGCATGCCGCCCCAGGGCTTCTGCAGGTTGTGTCACTGTGGTCAGGGGCGGATTCAACAAATGGGCTACATTGATGTTGGTAAATCCAACGAAAGCTATTTCTTCAGGAATTTTTATTTTCAAATCGACTACGGCAGCATAACAACTCAACGCAAGGCGGTCACTGGCAGAAAACAACGCATCCGGTTTTTCCTTTTTAATCAGTTCGATGATGATGCGTTTAATCGTGTTGGTATCGAATTCACAATATTTGACCAGGTTTTCGTCAAACGGTATATGGTATTTTTCCAAAGCTGCCCGGTAGCCCGCCAAGCGTTCTTTGGTGATGGATAGTACGGGTGGGCTCGTGATATGGGCTATCATGGCGGCCTGAGAGGATTAAATGTTCAATAGTTTCAAAAGCTCCGCGAAAATTGTCTGCCACGATTTTGTTGGCATCAAAGGTATTCGGCACTCGATCAAAGTACACGATGGGGAATCCATCTTTCTGCAATTCTTTCAACATACTTAGTTCACTGGCATTGCCGGATAAGGATAAGATGACTCCATCCAGTTTTCTGCTCAAAGCATGTCTAAGGCAGTCCACTTCTTTTTCATGTGACTCATGCGTCTGAAAGATCATCACATGGTATCCTCTTTCCTGCGCGATCTCTTCGATGCCATTGATCGCATTGGAAAAAAATTATTGGCTATTTCAGGGACAATCACCCCAATGGCACGACTTTTATTTTCTTTTAAACTTAAGGCAATAGGATTGGGCTGGTAATTCACTTCACCAGCGTAATCCAGCACCCGTTTTTTAGTATCTATGCTAATCTCATGGCTACCTCGTAAAGCCCAGGATACCGTAGAGCTCGACAGTCCCAATATTTTTGCAATATCTTTTATAGTTACATTTTGCTCCTCAATAGCTCAGTTAAGGATGAGATAGGCTGGTAAATATAGTACCAATAAAAAAAAATTCTTTGAAAATATGCTTTGGGATCGTTCCCGATATCGATTGCATAAAAAAACAAGCCTTTTATTGTCAAGCTTTCTGGAAGGATTGCTTATTCTTGTAACCCTTCTTGGTGCGTAGTACCTTTGACTGTAAATTATGATTAATATAGACCTATCCCATAAACTAGCACTGGTGACCGGATGCAATAGAGGAATAGGCATGTCGATGGCTATTGGTTTGGCTGAGGCAGGAGCTGATATCATTGGGGTATCTGCCCGACTGGACCTGCAGGACAGCTTGATAGCCTTAGAAATCAAGGCTTTGGGCAGAAAATTTTATCCTTATCAAGCAGATTTTACACTGTGTACTTCGCTGTATTCATTCATCCACCAGTGTAAATCAGATCATCCCGTTATCGACATTTTGGTCAATAATGCGGGTACCATCCTGCGAAAGCCTTCGGCTGAACATCGGGATGACTATTGGGACCAGGTGATAGAAGTCAACCTGAATGCTCAATTTGTCCTTGCAAGGGAGATCGGCTCGGATATGATAGCCAGGGGAAAAGGGAAGATCATATTTACAGCTTCCTTACTGACTTTTCAAGGGGGCATCAATGTCCCTGGGTATGCAGCTAGTAAGGGCGCGATAGGGAGTTTGATAAAAGCGCTGGCCAATGAATGGGCAGGTAAAGGCGACAATGTCAATGGTATAGCTCCAGGTTATGTTGCGACTGACCATACTGAAGCCTTGAGAGTAGATCCAGCCAGAAGTGCTGCTATCCTGGCGAGGATACCGGCAAGCTCCTGGGGGCATCCTGATGATTTTAAGGGGCCGGTGGTTTTTCTCGCATCTGAGCTCTCCAGTTATGTCCACGGCACAATACTTACCGTCGATGGCGGATGGATGGGAAGATAAATAATATAAAATATATAATATGAAAGCAAAATATGAAAGTAGCCCACGAGAAGTGGAACGGATGAATACCCTGGAGCTAAGGGAAAATTTTTTGGTGGAAGATGTATTCATCAATGATAGTTGTGTCATGACTTATACCCACTACGACCGGATGATATTAGGGGGCATATTGCCTGTCTTTAAGAGTTTGACCTTACACACTTATCCTGAGCTTAAATCTGAATATTTCCTGGAAAGGCGCGAAGTGGGCATCATCAACCTTGGTGGCCCCGGCACCATCACCGCCGATGTGCAAAAATTTGAAGTACAGAGACTGGGCTGTGTATACCTGGGCAAAGGCACGCAAGAAGTGACCTTTGAGTCCGCGGACACTGATAACCCAGCCAGGTTCTTTTTATTATCTGCACCCGCGCATACTAATTTTCCCAATACTCATTTTACAAAAGAAGAAGCCTTCCCGGTCAATCTGGGTTCTGCAGACACCGCCAATATTCGCACGATCTATAAGTATATTCACCAGGACGGTATCATGAGCTGCCAGTTGGTCATGGGACTGACCGTATTGAGTGCAGGCAATATCTGGAATACGATGCCACCGCATACCCATGACCGACGCAGTGAAGTATATTTTTACTTTGACATTCCAGACAATCATGGGGTGATGCATTTTATGGGCAAGCCTGTTGAAACCCGTCACTTATGGGTGCAAAACCATCAAGCGATCATCTCTCCGCCCTGGAGCATCCACGCCGGAGCAGGATCGGCCAGCTATGCTTTTATTTGGGGAATGGCTGGTGAAAACAAAGATTTTACAGATATGGATCCCGTAGACCTCAACTACCTGAGATAACCTATGGTTGATTTGAATATTGATTAAAACCTCCTTCTTGTGAAACACTTATTGTTATTTGTCTTTTTGCTGACCCTGGTGGCTTTTGCCCCTACTCCAGACAAGGTTAGAGTTTTTATGATTGGCGACAGTACGATGGCCAATAAAAATCCTTATGACGCGCCGGAGACAGGCTGGGGACAAGTGTTTCATGAATTGTTCAGCGAAACGGTGGAGATCCAGAATCATGCCCGCAATGGACGCAGTACCAAAAGTTTTCGTGACCTGGGTCATTGGGATGTGGTCTACAACCAGTTGCAACCAGGTGATTATGTTTTTATACAGTTTGGACACAATGATCAGAAGCAGGACGATCCTGCCAGGTATGCAGCTGCGCAGACCGATTACCGGGCCAACTTAAAACGGTATATATCCGAAGTACAGTCCAAAGGCGCTTATCCTGTCCTGCTGACCCCTATCAATAGGAGAAAATTTGATACCAATGGCACGTTTATTGATCAGCACGGAGAGTATCCGGCCGTGGTGAGAGCAGTAGCCAATGAACTTCATGTACCGCTCCTGGATATGCACGAGTCCAGTCAGCGATTATTAGAGCAAATAGGTGATAGTGCCAGTACGTACCTGTATATGCATGTGCGTCCGGGAGTCTATGCCAAATTTCCAAATGGCTTGATCGACAATACCCATTTTACACCATATGGGGCTCGTGTCATGGCCAAATTGGCTGCTGAGGCATTGGTGACTACAGGTCATCCTTTGCGCAATTTTTTAAAAAAATCGGTTTACCCGGGCAATTTTGAGTACCAACTCCCGTCAGTCAACTCCATGCAGTTCAGAAAAGATACCTTCAACATAGAAAAGTATGGAGCCAAAAGCGGAGGAATCCTGCTTTGTCACCCAGCCATCAACAAGGCAATAGAGATGGCGTCGGATCAAGGCGGTGGCGTCGTCCTGGTACCCAAAGGATTCTGGTTAGCCGGTCCAATCGTGTTACGCAGCCATGTCAATCTACACCTGGAAGAAGGTGCTTTTATTCAATTTTCAGATAACCGGAAGGACTACCCGGTGATAGAGACTACCTGGGAAGGCCAGGAAGCTTATCGGTGCCAGGCGCCTGTATCCGGGGTCCACCTCGACCATATTGCCATCACCGGCAAAGGACTCATGGACGGTGCAGGTCAGGTATGGAAACAAGTCAAAAAAGATAAATTGACCGAATCCCAATGGAAGACGCTCGTAAAATCGGGAGGAGTGGTCAATGAAAAAGGGGACAGTTGGTATCCATCAGCTCAATCCAAATATGGCCATGAACATACCGATTGGACTAATAAAAAAACGGAGGGCAAAACCAAAGCAGATTATGAAGCTATTCGCGATTTTCTCAGACCCAATATGGTTAGCCTGACTTCGTGTACCAATGTATTATTAGAAGATCTAACCTTCTTAAATTCGCCGGCCTGGACCTTGCATCCGCTTTTGTGCGAACATTTCATCTTGAGAAATGTGCATGTTAAAAATCCCTGGTATGGTCAGAACAATGATGCCCTCGACCTGGAGTCCTGCACCAATGGCATCGTCGAAGGCTGCACCTTTGATACCGGCGATGATGCGATCACGATCAAGTCTGGCAGAGACGAACAAGGCAGAAAGCGTGGAGTAGCCACCTCCAATTTCATCATTCGAAATACCACTGTGTTTCACGGTCATGGTGGTTTTGTCATTGGGTCTGAAATGTCTGGTGGTGTCCACCATTTATATGTCAATAATTGCAATTTTTTGGGAACAGATATAGGCTTGAGATTTAAAACTACCCGTGGACGGGGTGGCGTGGTGGAAGATATCTTCATCTCTGACATCAATATGAACAATATACTTGGTGATGCCATACGCTTCAATATGTATTACGAAGCCAAAGATCCGGTAGCACTGGAAGGTGAAAACCGGGGCCTGCCCGCCATGGAAGCCCAACCCTTTGCAGCATCCACCCCGGTATTTAAAAATTTTTTTATGGATCGTATCTATTGCCAAGGAGCGGGTACTGCTATCATGATGCGCGGACTGCCCGAATCCAGGGTTGAACATGTCATCCTCAGCAACAGCAATATTGTATCTACCCAGGGCGCTCAAATCACGGAAGCTAAAAATATTACCCTTCAAAATGTCAAGCTCTACAATACCGATAAAAAAGTATTTCAACTCAACAATGTAGAAGGTCTGACTATAGACCGGTTTGATTATTCTGCTGGCAAAGCTGTTTTAATGGAAGTGAATGGAGCAAATTCCAGTGCTATCACGATCAGCAATACCCAGGACAAACAATTAAAGGAAAAGTCGACCTTCCTGATGAAAGCAAAGAAAAGTGCCGTACAGTGGAAGAAATAAATTGGTAGAGGGTAGGTGTGCGTTCAAGGGAATAGGTGAACAAAGCAAACTAAGTCTGATATATTTATTGAAGGCTTGACAAGTTCAGATACTACACTGCTTTTAGCAAAGTCAAAATAAACGTACTTCCAACACCTAATTCACTATCTACCATAATTTGACCACCTTGAGCTTCTATAAACTCTTTGCTTATCGCCAGGCCAAGGCCAGTTCCTTCCTTTTCAGTTCCCGGCACTCTGAAATAACGGTCAAAAATTTTATCCTTGTACTGGGGTGCAATCCCCCGGCCCGTGTCTTTTATAGCTATTTGAATATGGTGTGAAGTTTGCCTGATAGACAGGAACACAGTAGCATGTTCATAAGAATAGCGGATGGCATTGGAGATCAGGTTGATCAATACCCAGGCGGTCTTTTCATTATCCACCATCACTTCTGAAATCTGCTCTGGACAATCAATGTCAAGTTTAATTTTCTTCTGTTCGGCTACGTTCCTAGTTGCATTAATGGCATAAAATAAAATTTCTTTCGGATCGGAAGGTAAAATAGAGAGTTGGATATTACCACTTTCTACCTGAGTCATATTGAGTAATTCACCGGTAATGTTCAAGAGTCTATCTGCATCTTCTTTTATACTGGCCAACAGATTTTTTTGTTCATCATTCAATGGACCGATTTGATCTTTTTCCATTAGTTGCAAACTCATTTTTATCGAGGATATAGGCGTTTTAAATTCATGGGAAACGGTTGCGATGAAATTTGTTTTGGCAAAGTCCAATTCTTTATAAGCTGTTACATTCCTTAAAAAAATTACATGTCCGACCAGTTTTTGAGCTTTTTCTCCGGTAGGGGTAATTGAAATATGCAAGGTCTCTTTTTCAAAATAACTTTCTTTATTTCCGGCATAAATTTTTATAGGCCTCTTTTTATATAAATTTTCATTTTCCTCATTGAATAAATCCTGAACCAATGTCCTGATCAAATCATTTTTAATGCCTAATTCTTGCGCAGACTTCCCGATGAATTCAGATCGTTTTAGCCCGGATATATTTATAGCTTCTTCATTGGCAAAGATGATCATTAAATCATTGTCTAATCCGATGACCGGATCGTGCATATTATTGATTAATGTTTCAATCCGCTTTTTCTCCATCATGATTTTAGCGAGGTTGCTTTTATTGTATTCCTCTAATTTAACAGCCATGGTATTAAATGAAGTAGCCAATTGACCATATTCGCTGTGACTTTCAAAATGTACCCGTTCAGCATAATTATTGGCCGCAATCTGTTTGATACTTTCCGTTAGCTCTCTAATTGGATTGGCTATATTGGATGGCAAATTTACCAATAGAATAAAAGCAATTAAAAAGCACAAAGTGCCAGTCATTGCAATCCAGAGTACAGCTTCGTCTGCCGTACGCTTTGCTTTATCACTTTTTCGCTCGATGGCATGCATATTCATATCCATTATTTGAAATAAATTATTGTGAATACTGATTAAGAACAAAGTATCTGAAATGTTTGTCTTTAATTCTTCATAGTTGTCCCTCAGTTCATTTGTAATCTCTGCTTCTCCCATCTCAGTGATATTATTTTCCTGCTTTATAAGACTGGCTTCGAACTTTTTTAAATCATACCTATTTTTTTGTTGCAATGCGGAAAGCATATTTCGGCTGTATTGTAAACTCTTATAATTGGCGGCAATTATATTTTCCGTGTCGCTTTTTAATGCATTAATATAATATGTGGCTACTATATTCAATATAAAGATGAGCAGGAACAGCAGACCTACTCCCAGGTATAATTTAGTTTTAATTTTCATTAGGATAGAATTACAAGGTCAATATCGTTTGAAGATAGTTTATTAAGTAGCTTATTAAATACATGGGTGGCCAAAATAATTTTTAATAAACTCAAGTGAGGCTTGCCAACACATATGGTGGTAATTTTTCTTTCACCGGCCTTTTCTATTATGGTCTTTGAAATCGACGCGTTTTTTACTTTAATAACTTCAGCCCCTAGCTCTGTGGCTAATTTGAAATTATTTATTAAGTGCCTTTGTTTAGCCAGCGTGATTTTATCAAGGCTCTCTTTAGGTGTCTGCACATACAATACATACCATTTACTGCTATAATAATTTGCCAGCCTGGCTGTTTTTCTAATCACGACTCTGGCTGTTTTTTCATTGCTGCTGATACAAGCTAAGAATTTTTCATGTTTCAACCCAAAGGGGCGAGTAACTTCCGATTCCACTTTTCTTTCTACTTGCGAAGCAACTTCCTTCAGTGCCAGCTCTCTAAGCTGCAATATATGGTCGCTTTTAAAAAAATTCAGGAGTGCCATGTCTATTTTGTCTGATGGGTAAATTTTACCTTGTTTTAGACGAGTAATCAATTCTTCCGCGGTAAGGTCGATATTGACTACCTCATCTGCCATGGCCAGAATATTGTCAGGTACTCGTTCTTTTATTTCCACTCCAGTGATTTCTTTTATTTCCTCATTGAGGCTTTCGATATGTTGAATATTAATTGCAGAAATTACATTGATACCTGCAGATAATATCTCCATTACATCCTGAAATCGTTTTTCATTTTTGCTTCCTTCGATATTGGAATGCGCCAATTCATCCACAATCACCACTTCAGGTCGTAGATTGATAATCGCTGGCAGATCCATTTCTTCCAATTCTTTGCCTTTATAGAATATCTTTTTTCTGGGCACTATGGGCAGACCATCTAACAGTGCTTGAGTCTCATTGCGTTGGTGGGTTTCTATATAACCTATTTTTACATCTATACCGTTTTTAAGTAAAGTATGAGCCTCTTGCAGCATTCGATAAGTTTTACCTACCCCTGCGCTCATGCCAACATAGATTTTAAATTTTCCTTTTCTGGATTTTTTGATTAAATCCAGAAAATGTTGGACAGTATGATCTTTTTCTGTCATTTGCGGCATATAGAGATAATAAATTATTGAAATAAGGTGGATATAAAAAAAAGTAGCTTAGTTTATTCTTTAAGTTCATCCAGAGCAAGATTCAATTTCAACACGTTTATTTTTTTCACTCCAAAAAGCCCCGCTAAAGGTTGTTCGGTTTGGCTCACTATTAGTTTTCGCAATGCTTCTTCAGTTAGTTGACGAACCTTTGCTATTCTTTTAACCTGGAGGATAGCACCGGAAAATGAAATATCCGGATCTAAGCCACTGCCGCTCGCACACACCATCTCCGCAGGAATTTGATTTCTGGATATGCCGGGGTTATGGGCCAACAAAGTATCTATACGGGCTTGTACTGCCTCGAGATAACTGGGGTTGGATGGGCCTTTATTGCTTCCGCCTGATCCTGCTGCATTATAGTCCACAGCAGAAGGCCGGGAATTAAAATATTTATCATCGGTAAAGGATTGCCCCAAATTGGAATAATAGGTCTTCCCATTTTTAATAATTATTTCGCCCTTTCCATGATTTGAGCTTAGATGGGCTATGCCCAGGATGACACTGGTATAGAGGACACCAAATAGGAGGGCGCAAGTCAGCGTAAGTCTGATTGCTATTAAAATATTGTGTTTCATGGTTGACAAAAGATTAAATAAAAAATGAAATAAAATGATCGAGGATTTTTATACCAATAAAAGGCAGGAGTATGCCCCCCAGGCCATAAATAAACAGGTTTCTGCGCAAGAGTGCACTGGCACCTATTGGTTTGTAGGGCACTCCCTTCAATGCCAGCGGTATTAACATAGGAATAATCAGGGCATTGAATATGATCGCTGACAGAATGGCACTTTCTGGACTTTGCAGTTTCATAACATTAAGTCCCTCCAGCGAAGGGATGCCGACTATAAACAAAGCGGGTATGATGGCAAAGTATTTGGCTATATCATTGGCAATGCTGAAGGTGGTCAAAGTACCTCTGGTCATGAGTAGTTGCTTACCGATTTCCACCACTTCTATCAATTTGGTTGGATCATTGTCCAGGTCCACCATATTGCCTGCTTCTTTGGCTGCTTGTGTACCGCTGTTCATAGCCACCCCTACATCTGCCTGGGCAAGAGCCGGTGCATCGTTAGTGCCATCTCCCATCATGGCTACCAGTCTTCCTTCAGATTGTTCTTTTTTGATGTAATTCATTTTGTCTTCGGGTTTAGCCTCCGCAATAAAATCATCTACGCCTGCCTTTTGGGCGATAAATTTGGCGGTCAGGGGGTTGTCTCCGGTGACCATGACCGTTTTAATTCCCATTTTTCGTAATCGTTCGAAACGCTCCTGTATTCCTGGTTTGATGATATCCTGCAGTTCAATGACTCCGATCACTTGCTCATTTTTTGCTACCACTAAAGGTGTGCCTCCGTTGCTTGAAATGACCGTAACTCTATCAGCAATTTCTCTGGGAAATTCATGCCCTGCATTTTCACATAATTTTTTGATCGCATCGGAAGCTCCTTTTCGTATTCGAATATTTTCAAAATCCACGCCCGAACTCCGAGTTTCAGCGGTAAACTTTATGTAACGCGGATGATGAATTTGGAAATGTGTTGGTTTGACATTGGCCAATTCTATAATGGATTTACCTTCAGGCGTGTCATCTTTCATCGAACTCAATACAACTGCTTCAGTAAATTGATTTTCATTTATGCCATCAGCCTGATAGAAATGGGTAGCTTTCCGATTGCCGATCGTGATAGTTCCTGTTTTGTCCAACAGTAAAACATCAATATCGCCTGCTGTTTCCACCGCCTTACCACTTTTAGTGATGACATTCGCACGAAGTGCTCTGTCCATACCTGCTATTCCGATTGCCGACAGCAGACCACCTATGGTAGTCGGGATCAGACAGACAAATAATGAAATGAAGGCTGCAATGGTAATCGGTGTACCGGCAAAATCGGCAAAAGGCTTTAAGGTGACTGTCACAATAATGAAAACCAGGGTAAATCCCGCCAATAATATGGTAAGTGCGATTTCATTGGGTGTCTTTTGTCTGCTGGCCCCTTCGACCAGTGCTATCATTTTGTCTAAAAAACTTTCTCCCTGGTCAGTAGTTATGATCACCGTAATTCTATCAGACAATACTTTGGTACCTCCTGTGACCGAGCTTTTGTCACCGCCAGCTTCCCGAATGACCGGAGCGGATTCGCCCGTGATAGCACTTTCGTCTATAGTGGCTATCCCTTCTACGATCTCTCCATCAGATGGTATAGTGTCCCCTGCTTCACAAAATACCAAATCACCTTTTTTTAATTGAGAAGAAGGAATAATTATAATCTCGGCATCATCTGTTTTTCCAATCGCTGAAATCTTCCGGGCTGGTGTCTCTTGCCTGGTTTTGCGCAAACTATCTGCTTGTGCCCGACCTCTGGCTTCGGCAATGGCTTCGGCAAAATTGGCAAACAATAGCGTCAATAATAATACGAGGAAGATTATAAAATTGTATCCAATGCCACCCTGTGATTGATTGCCTGTCAGGATCCACAGGCAGACTATGAACATGATAGCCGTTCCGATTTCAACGGTAAACATAATCGGATTGCGGAACATGAATTTAGGATTGAGCTTGATGAAAGCCTGCCTCAATGCTTCCAAAACCAGGTTCTTTGCAAATAGAGAAGTATTCTTTGTCATAATCTGAATTATTTAGGCATTGAAAAATATTCTGCAATAGGTCCCAGTGCAAGAGCAGGAAAAAATGCCAGTGCTGCCACTAAGCCGATCACTGCAAAAACCATCAAACCAAAGGTGGAAGTATCAGTTTGCAGGGTACCATCATTTTCCGGGATATATTTTTTATTAGCCAGAATGCCTGCAATGGCCACAGGGCCAACAATTGGCAGATATCGCCCTAATAAAATGACCAGTCCGCAAGCGGTGTTCCAGAATGCCGTGTTGTCGCCTAATCCTTCAAACCCACTTCCATTATTGGCACTCGATGAAGTGAATTCATATAACATTTCGCTGAAACCATGATGTCCCGGGTTATTTAGCCATGATGCATAAGTTCCCGGATGTCCGGTATACAAATAGCAGGACAGTGCAGTACCAACTAAGATCAGGAAAGGATGTAGTAAAGCAACCATCATGGCAATTTTCATCTCCCTGGCTTCTATTTTTTTGCCAAGAAATTCAGGTGTTCTGCCAACCATCAATCCACTGATGAAAACAGCCAGTATTATAAAAATGTAGAAATTTAGAAATCCAACCCCTACGCCTCCATAAAAACAATTTACCATCATACCCAATAAGGCGAACATGCCGGTCAATGGAGTCATGCTGTCATGCATAGAATTTACCGAGCCATTGCTGGAACAGGTAGTGTTGATAGCCCAGTAGGCTGAAGCAGCAGCCCCAAAGCGCATCTCTTTTCCTTCCATACTGCCCATGTCTTGAGCAATCTCCATCTGTCGGAAGGCTGGATTACCTTTCATTTCATGGAAAATCGAAGGTATACACAAGAGCAAAAAACCCAAGGACATTACACCAAATATGGTCCATGCCAATTTTCTCCTCTTTAGTACATAACCCAGAGCGAATAGCATAGAAATAGGGATTAAGAAGATCGATATATTTTCAAGTATATTAGTCAGATAGCTGGGGTTTTCAAACGGATGTGCAGAATTGACGCCGAAAAATCCACCACCATTGGTTCCCAATTGTTTTATAGCAACAAAAGCGGCGACCGGCCCCCGGCTCACGGCTACCGTATCACCTTCAAGGCTGATCATACTGTCCTTACCTTGTAAGGTCATGGGTGTATCATTGAATACAAGGCATACAGCCAGCAAAAGCGCCATAGGAAGCAGGATGCGGGTACAACTTCTAACAAACAACGAATAAAAATTAGCATACCTTCTTGCGCTGCGCGCTTTCATAGCAATAAAAACCACAGCACATATAGCGATGCCGGTACCCGCACTGATAAACTGCCATACCATTAATGTCAATTGACCCAAATAGGACAAGCCATTTTCACCAGAATAATGTTGTAAGTTGGTATTGGTAATAAAACTCACCGATGTATTGAAGGCCAGGTCACCCGACATAGATAGGTTCTGATCCGGATTGAGTGGCAACCATCTCATATTGGTGAGGATGAACATAGAAAAAACAAACCATACTACATTAATAGTTAACAAGGCGGTCAAATGCTGCTTCCAATTCATCTCTCTGAGTGGATCTACACCGCTTAATTTGAAAAATATTTTGTCCAATGGGTCGAATATATTATCGACCCAAGTTTTTTCATAGTTGAATATTTTACCGATATATTTTCCCACCGGGATTGCCATTAATATGACCAGGAGGTACATCAGTATAATGCCATTAATTTCTGTATTCATTTATTGTTTTCTAAATATTTATTTTGAATAAAACTTTGAGATAAGCTATAGGTACAAGGGGTTCACAAACAACCAAAGATCGATTCTTGCAAATACATAATTTATGCTGCATCGGTTCCTGATTAAAATTTTTCGGGTTTCAGCAGTACATAACATATATATCCGAACACCGCAATAGCGATAAAAAATAAGGTCATCATGGGTATTAAATTTTATCGAACCAGTCGATGATTTTAAAGAAAAAGACATACATCAATATGCCTGAAATAAGAAGAAGTCCGGTTGTCATTTTTGAATCATTGTTTTAATTAATATATATGATTCAAATCCTGGTCCTAAGTCGTCAACTGAATGTTAAATAATTGACAGACAGTTATTTGCATAAAAAAAAGGCCTCAGGCCAATTCTCCAAACCCTTTCATTTTGACAGGGTTAGGTATAGCATTTTGAAAGGATTGACTTAGTCGAGATGGTATTCTGCTATCTTCCTATACAGGGTAGTGAGCGCAATATTGAGCAAATCTGCTGCTTTGGTTTTATTGCCGTTCGTATAGTTGAGCACTTTTTGGATATGAATTTTTTCCGCACTGGCAAGGTCAAAAGCTGATAGTGTTTTGTTTTTGCCCACCCGATCGGATATTCTTTGAAATTCAGCAGGTAAGTGTTCCAAGGTCAATTCATCGTCGCACAGGATGACGCTGCGTTCGATTACATTTTTCAATTCCCGTATATTTCCATTCCAGGCATGGTGTTGAAGTGCATCGATAAAATCAGACGAAACCGGTTTTATTTTTTTATTGGTTTTAAGAGAAAATATTTGCAAAAAGTGGTGGGTCAATTCTTTAATATCTATGACTCTTTCACGCAGCGCCGGTAACTCTATTTGAAATACAGAAATCCGGTAAAATAAATCTTCTCTGAATTGTCCCTTTTCTATTTCTTTTTGTAAATCCCTGTTGGTAGCCGCTATGATGCGAACATCCACTTTCATTGGTTTGCTTTCACCAACGCGGATCAATTCGCCAGACTCCAGTACACGCAATAATTTAGCTTGTAAGTCTAAGGCCATTTCTCCAATCTCATCCAAAAATATAGTTCCATGGTTAGCCTCTTCAAACAACCCTTTTTGATCTTTGATGGCTCCGGTGAAAGCTCCGGCTTTGTGTCCAAACATCTCACTTTCGAGTAATTCTTTGCTGAATGCAGAACAATTGATGGCAATAAAATTTTGTTTATTTCTTTTGCTTTCGCGGTGAATAGCTTGTGCAAACACTTCTTTGCCTGTACCGGTCTCTCCAATCAGCAGTACGGTCGTATCGCTTCCAGCTACTTTGCGGGCAAGGTCAATTGCTTTTTGAATGGGTTTGGACTGACCGATGATTTTGTCAAACGAATGCTTGTCATCCAATTGTTTTTCAAGCTGATAAACCCGCCTGGCTAAGTCCCGTTTTTCTATAGCGCGGTTTAACAAAGGAATGATTTTATTATTATCATCCCCTTTGGTTATATAATCCAATGCACCATTTTTAATAGCCTGCACGCCATCCGGAATATTTCCATAAGCAGTCAAAAGTACTATTTCAATCAAGGGATATTTTTCTTTGATTTTTTTAACAAGCTCCACCCCATTGGAGTCTGGCAGTTTTACATCACAGAGTACGACATCGATCTCCGCCTGGTCCAATTTTTTCAATCCTTCCCGACCATCTGCGGCCTGTAATACTTCATATCCTTCCAGGCTGATGATCCTTGCCAGCAGGGTCCTGAGCTTTTGTTCGTCGTCTATGATTAAAACTTTTCTCAAAATTTTGGTTTGACATTAATGAACAAATGTAATGTTCCCGTGACCAGTCTGTATTTTTTTTTACATGCTTCCACCTCCACTGCACAGTATGAATTTGCGATTTAGGCGGAGCCTTATTTACCTAGAGCAGGGGAACCACATTCCTGGGTTTAAGCTAATATTCTTATCAGCCCAGCATCATTTAATAAAATCTTGAAAACAATTTTCCAATTAATATCTCATTTTCAAACTTTTGCAATCCGCCAGACTCACTGTTCCCCTCGTTTGCCTGGCAAATCAATTTGCTTTGCCATCATGACCAATTCAAGCGAACAGGTCAGGGAGAAACCCTAGCCCACCCCTCCCCTATTCCACCATTACTTAATACCTTCACTCCCATTATGCGAAGCATCAACATCATCGCCCTGCTCCTTATCTCCCTGGTTCCTGCTTTGTGCCAGCATAAAAACCGTCATGCACTCAGGCAACAAATATCCTCCATCCTCACCCGATCCATCGCAGACCATAAAATCCCCGGTGCTGTGATCGCCATCAAAAAAGGAGACAGAGTACTGATGAAAAAAGCCTTCGGCTTCGCCCAAGTCAAAGATGCAGAAACTCATTGGATGAACCATCCTAAAAAAACTTCTACACGACACCTGTATGATCTGGCATCGCTGACCAAGGTCGTAGGTACCACGACTGCGATCATGCTGCTGGCGGATCAACACCGACTATCGGTGGATGACCCGGTAGGTAAATATTTGCCGGCATTTAATGGCCCGGAGAAACAAGCTATCACCCTCCGTAATTTGCTCACGCATACAGCAGGGTTGATCACCTGGTATCCACTATACTATCGATGTAAAAACAAAGAAGAAACCTACCGGCTCATCGATTCACTGCCTTTAGCTACGCCGGTGGGTGCAGGCAGGCATTATTCTGACCTGGGATTTGTCCTCCTGGGAGAGATCATCGAAAAGATCTCCGGCCAGCCATTGGAGGTATTTTTACAAGCCCAAATCTTTAAACCTCTGGGGATGCATCATACCTTCTATCGGCCTTTGGATAAAAACAAACATCTTAAAATAGCGGCGACCTCCCACCGCAATCCCTACGAACACCGGATGGTGAGAGATAGCACCCTTGGATTGACCCGCGCAGATATTGACCCGGAGTCTTGGAACGGATGGAGAAATTATACCTTAAAAGGTGAAGTCAATGACGGCAATGCCTGGTATGCGCTGCAGGGTATCTCCGGTGCTGCCGGACTGTTTTCTACGGCAGGTGATGTGCAGATCCTGGTGGATATGCTTAAAAACAAAGGCTTGACCGGTAAAAAAAGATTCCTATCGGAAAAGACCATCACCCAATTTTTTACACCCGATCCATTCCAAAATGGACTCGGCTGGATGATGGACCCGACCAATGGCTTTATGAAAAATGGTCCGGCAGGAAGTTTTGGTCATACCGGATTCACCGGAACGAGTATTGCGGTAATACCAGAGCAAGAGATCTCTATCATTTTATTGATCAATCGTCAGAATGTAGGATTGTTGCCTAATCAGGTTTATTATAATCCCAACCCCATTCGGGAAGCTATATTTAAAGCGGTGATGGATTGGGATAAAATAAAGTGAAGGCTCACCTGTTGCTCCAAAGGCTCTCGGTACTTTGGGACATCGTTCATACAGATCGGAAGAGCGTCGTGTAGGGA
>OBID01000226.1_pt1 | contig 25051 bp, 26 predicted proteins | sample 1519781 | NCBI WGS metagenome assembly OBID01 (sample SAMEA3991478, study PRJEB22521) | metagenome | biome: anthropogenic terrestrial biome; feature: sewage plant; material: sludge | place: Sweden | collected 2012-09-26 | reverse complement strand
TCAGACGTGTGCTCTTCCGATCTTCAGTGTCACGACCAGCACGTTCGGTCCGGGCGCCGCCTGGGCGATGGCGTACAAATGCGTGAAGGTCTGGTCGTCCAGCCAGTGATGGTTCTCGACGACGACACGATGCATCTCGGGCAGCAGCGCGGTCGCACCACCGAAAGCGACGAAAGAAAGCAGCGCGAATTCGAGGAAGAGTTCGACGACGATCATTTTCGCCCCAACCGCCAGTACGCGATACCGCCAGAAAGCATCAACCCGGCAACCATGACCATCGGCATCGGCCAGCGCAGGCCGGCAATGGCAATCACGGTCAACGCCGTAAACGGCAGGAAAAACAGCTTCTCCTTGATCGCGCCACTCATCCGCCACGCCATGGCGAAAAGCAAACCTACACCCACAGCGGCGATGCCGCGCAACATGGATTGGGCCAGCGGCAAACTGCCGTAGCGGTCGTAGAGCAACGCGAGCAGCAGGACGATGGCGAGCGGCCCGGCCAGCAGGCCAACCGGCGCGACGATGGCACCCGCCAACCCGCCGTAGCGCTTGCCGACGACGACAGCAAGGTTGATGACATTCGGCCCGGGCAGAAACTGGCAGAGGCCGAGCTGGGCGTTGAACTCTTCGGCCGTCATCCAGCGCCGCTCTTCGACCAACATGCGCCGTGCGAAGGGCAGGACGCCACCAAAGCCGGATAGTCCAACCGACGAAAATCCCAAAAAAAGCGCCCGGAGGTCCGGGCGGCTTGGCAATTCGGAGGTCAGTTGCGTACCTTCCACGGTCAACCGGAAATTTCGCTCAATTTTCGAGCCGGAATTCGGCTGACTTGGCATGCGCCGGCAGGCCTTCGCCGTGCGCCAGCGTCGAGGCGATCCGCCCCAGCGTCTGCGCCCCGGCCTTCGATACCTTGATCAGGCTGGTCCGCTTCTGGAAGTCATAGACGCCCAGCGGCGACGAGAAACGGGCGCTGCCCGACGTCGGCAACACGTGGTTCGGACCGGCGCAGTAGTCGCCCAGTGCCTCCGACGTGTAGTGACCGATGAAGATCGCGCCGGCATGGTGGATCTTGCTTACCCAGGGATCGGGATCGGCCAGCGACAATTCGAGGTGCTCCGGTGCAACGCGGTTGGCGATGGCGACCGCTTCCTCGAGGTCACGCACGAGGATGAAGGCACCGCGGTTGGTCAGCGAAGTCTCGATCACCTCACGGCGCGGCATGGTTGGCAGCAGCTTTTCAATACTGGCCTGCACCTGTTCGATATAGCCCGCGTCGGTACAGATCAGGATCGACTGCGCCAGTTCGTCGTGCTCGGCCTGCGAGAACAAATCCATCGCCACCCAGTCCGGATTGCCCGAGCCATCGGCCACGACCAGAATTTCCGACGGGCCGGCGATCATGTCGATGCCGACGATGCCGAACACCCGACGCTTGGCGCAAGCCACGTAGGCATTACCCGGACCGACGATCTTGTCCACCTGCGGAATGGTCGCCGTGCCGTAAGCCAGCGCGCCAACCGCCTGCGCACCGCCGATGGTGAACACGCGGTCAACGCCGGCCAGGCAGGCCGCCGCCAGTACGAGCTGGTTGTGCTCGCCGCCCGGCGTCGGGACAACCATGATCAGTTCCTTGACGCCAGCCACCTTGGCCGGAATCGCATTCATCAGCACGGACGACGGATAGGCCGCCTTGCCGCCCGGCACGTAGAGGCCGACGCGGTCAAGCGGTGTGATCATCTGGCCAAGCATCGTGCCATCAGCTTCAGTGTAGGACCAGCCTTCGAGCTGCTGCTTCTCGTGATAGACGCGCACTCGATGCGCGGCGGCTTCCAGCGCCTGACGCTGTGCGGCCGGCAGGCTGTCGAGCGCCTCCTGCATTTCGGCCTTCGACAGCTCGAGATCGGCCATGCCCCCAACCGACAGCCGATCGAATTTGTTGCTGTATTCAACAACGGCTGCATCGCCGCGCGCCTTCACATCGGCCAGAATACCGATGACCGTGCGTTCGACGCCGTCATCCTGCGCCGCCTCGAAAGCGAGCAACGCATCCATTTTTGCCTTGAAATCGGCGTCGACCGTGGAAAGACGTTTGATCGCGACCATAAGATTATTTCTCCACCGCCCGGGCAAAGGCGTCGATGATCGGTTGCAGGGCGTCACGCTTGACCTTGAGCGAGGCCTGGTTGACCACCAGCCGACTCGAAATATCCACGACGTGCTCGACAGCGACCAGCTTGTTGGCTTTCAGCGTACCGCCGGTGGATACCAGATCGACAATCGCATCGGCCAATCCGGCCAGCGGCGCCAGCTCCATCGAGCCATAGAGCTTGATCAGGTCGACATGAACGCCCTTGCTGGCGAAGTGTTCGCGCGCGATCTTGGTGTATTTGCTCGCCACCTTGAGGCGATTGCCCTGCCGGATAGCCTTGGCGTAGTCAAAGCCGTCAGGCACGGCAACCATCATCCGGCATTTGGCAATCTTGAGGTCGAGCGGTGAATACAGACCTTCGCAGCCATGCTCGATGAGCACGTCCTTGCCAGCCACGCCGAGATCGGCGGCGCCATACTGGACATAAGTCGGCACGTCGGAAGCACGAACGATGACGACGCGCACATCCGGATTGTTCGTATCAATGATCAGCTTGCGTGATGTTTCCGGATTTTCGGTCGGGACAATGCCGGCGGCAGCAAGCAGCGGCAGGGTTTCATCGAAAATGCGGCCCTTGGAAAGTGCAATGGTGATGCCGTTCACTGGTTTTCTCGTGGCAAAAGAAGGATTTTACCGCAAAGCCAGCCGCAAAACGGCCGGCCAAAAAAGCAAAAAGCCCGGCAAGCCGGGCTTTCTTGAGTCAGGCGACTCCGCGGACTTATTCAGCCGGGCGGATGTTTGCAGCCTGCTTGCCCTTCGGGCCATTCACGACGTCGAACGTCACTTTCTGGTTTTCGGCCAGGGTCTTGAAACCGTTGCCTTGAATTGCAGAGAAGTGAGCGAAGAGGTCTTCACCACCTTCGGACGGGGAGATGAAACCAAAACCTTTGGAGTCGTTGAACCACTTAACGGTACCGTTTGCCATTTGATAGCTTCCTAAAATAAATATACGGGCTTGCGCCACAAAAACACGAGAACCAAGACCGAGGAGAGCTGACAAACCGTGGTACGGCGCAGGAACAAAACACTGCCTGGAAATCCCGAGGCTCGGAGTATGGGCCAGCAATTGGAATACGCCAAGCATTTTTTGTATTTTTCTGCAGGGGCCCGCAGAAAAATACAAATTTCAATCGCACAGCAACACAGGCTTAGCGAACGCGCCTGACTGAGGCACCCAGTTTCGCGAGCTTCTCTTCGATACGCTCGTAGCCCCGGTCCAGATGGTAGATACGGTCGATGACCGTCTCGCCCTGAGCCACCAGCCCGGCAATCACCAGCGACGCCGAGGCGCGCAGATCGGTTGCCATGACGGTCGCGCCTTCAAGTTTGTCGACCCCGCGCACGATGGCATTGTTGCCTTCGATCTGGATGTTGGCGCCGAGGCGCATGAGCTCATTCACGTGCATGAATCGATTTTCGAAAATGGTTTCACGGATCGTCGCGACACCATCGGCAATGCAGTTGATGGCCATGAACTGCGCCTGCATGTCAGTTGGGAAGGCCGGATACGGGGCCGTCCGCAGGCTGACCGCCTTCAGACGCTTCGGTGCGATGAGGCGCATGGAGTCGCGCTCGACGGTGATTTCGCAACCCGCATCCATCAGCTTGTCGACGACCGTATCAAGATAGGCAGCGGAAGTTTTGAGCAGACGGATGTCGCCGCCGGTGATCGCAGCGGCACACAAATAGGTACCCGTTTCGATGCGGTCCGGCATGATGGCATGGCTTGCACCATGCAGCTTTTCTACGCCCTGAATCCGAATGACGTCGGTTCCGGCACCGGAGATGCGAGCACCCATCGACACGAGGCAGTTGGCCAGATCGACCACTTCCGGCTCACGTGCGGCGTTTTCGATGATTGTTTCGCCATCAGCCAGACAGGCTGCCATCATCAGGTTTTCGGTACCGGTCACGGTCACCATGTCGGTACAGATACGAGCGCCCTTGAGACGGGTTGCCTTGGCATGGACGTAACCTTGCTCGACCGTAACCTCGGCGCCCATCGCCTGCAGGCCCTTGATGTGCTGATCGACCGGGCGGGCACCGATGGCGCAGCCGCCGGGCAACGAGACGCGAGCTTCACCACAACGGGCGACGAGCGGACCCAAAACCAGAATCGAGGCGCGCATGGTCTTGACCATCTCATAGGACGCCACCGCATTGGTCAGGCCGCCACCGTTGAGCTCCATGCCATCAACGCCATCCATCGTCACGCCGACCCCCATGTCGCCAAGCAGGCGCAGCATGGTCGAAATGTCGTTCAGGTGCGGCACATTGGTCAGGTGCAGCGGGTCGGAGGTCAGCAGCGAGGCGCAGAGAATCGGCAATGCGGCATTCTTGGCGCCAGACATGGCCACTTCGCCAGAGAGGACCTTGCCTCCTTCGATCAATAACTTATCCACGCTGCGCGCTCCATTCTTCCGGGGTCAATGTCTTGAAGGAAAGGGCGTGCAACTCACCTGAGTCGAACTTTTCCTTCAGTATTTTGTTCACATGCTGCTGGCGCTGCACGCGGTTCTTGCCAGCAAACTCATTGCTCACCACGGTCGCCATGAAATGCTGGCCATCGCCGTCGAGGTCGAGGTATTCGCAGGCCATGCCGGCGAGAATGAGTTGCTTGATTTGTTCTGGGTGCATCGTGTTCAACCTCTTAGCTTCCAACCCCGCTTCAGCAAGCTCAGGGTCAGCATGGACACGGCAGCGAAGCAGGCAACAACGACCGTCAGACTGATTTCCGGCGCCACATCGGAGACGCCAAAAAAGCCATAACGGAAGCCGTCGATCATGTAAAAGACGGGATTGTAATGCGACAGCCCCTGCCAAAATGTAGGAAGTGTGTAAATCGAGTAGAAAACACCCGACAACATGGTGAGCGGCACGATCAGGAAATTCTGGAAAGCAGCCAGCTGGTCAAACTTCTCGGACCAGATACCGGCAATGATGCCCAGCGCAGCGAAAAGGCCTCCGCCGAACAGGGTAAATGCCAGTATCCACCAGGGCGCAACAACCTTCAGCTCAGCAAACCAGAGCGTCGCCAGCAGAACACCAATGCCAACCATCAGACCTCGCGCCACCGCTGCCAGCACGTAAGCCGCAAAGAAAACGCTGTACGGAATAGGCGGCAGCAATACAAAAACAATCGAGCCGGTGATCTTGGCCTGGATCAGGCTGGAAGAGGAGTTGGCGAAGGCATTTTGGAGAACCTGCATCATGACCAGGCCGGGAACCAGAAAGCTTACGTAGCGAATCCCATGAACCTGCACATGCTCGTCAAGGACGTGCCCGAAGATCATCAAGTACAGCAAGGCGGTCAACACTGGTGCAGCAACGGTCTGAAAGCTGACCTTCCAGAAACGGAGAAACTCTTTCTCAAAAAGGGTCAGGAAACCGATCATTGCTGCATGGTCCGCACAAAAACCTGCTCCAGCGTTGCACCCGGATGGGCCGCCATCAGGTTGGCCGTCGTATCCAGCGCAATCACCAGCCCCTGCTTCATGAGCGCGATGCGATTGCACAAGGCCTCGGCCTCTTCGAGATAATGTGTCGTCAGAATAATCGTGTGTCCTTCGCCATTCAGGCGGCGAATGAACTGCCATAGGCCCTGGCGCAACTCGACATCAACACCGGCAGTCGGTTCGTCGAGAACTATCACCGGCGGCTTGTGCACCAAGGCCTGCGCCACCAGCACGCGCCGCTTCATGCCGCCCGACAGACGGCGCATGTTGACGTTGGCCTTGCTGGTCAGATCCAGGTTTTCGAGGATTTCGTCGATCCAGTCATCGTTCTTGCGGATGCCAAAATAGCCGGACTGGATACGCAGCGTTTCGCGGACGTTGAAGAAGGGATCAAAGACCAGCTCCTGGGGGACGACACCGAGCAAACGACGAGCTTCGCGAAAACCGCCGATAACGTCGTGGCCCATCACCTTGATCGTTCCGGAATCGGGACGAATCAAACCAGCCAGCGAGGAAATCAGCGTCGTTTTGCCAGCCCCATTCGGACCGAGCAGTCCAAAAAACTCACCTTGCGCGATATCGAGCGAAACCCCGGCCAGCGCTTGCAGCGAGCCAAAATGCTTGACGACGTCAACGATGGAAACGGCGGGAACCATGAAACGCCCCTCAGGCGAGGGGCAAGAGTTCGGTTACGCCGTACAGCTCAGCCAGCGAAACAACCCCTTTTGGAATTTGGGCAAATTTTACGGTTGACCGTGACAAACTGGCTGCACGCAGCCAGCCGAGCATCACAGCAAGCGCCGACGAGTCGGCTTCGGTCACTTCCGAGAAATCAAAGACCTGCTCACCTGGCTGCAAAGCAGAACGGCCTGCTTCGAGCAGGCCGCGCGCATTGGTCATCACCAGCGGCACCTTGACGACAAGGCGCCCCTTTTCACGTTCGATCATTTCTTCGAATTAGCTTCCAGAGACTTGTTCTTGGCTGCGACAGAAGCGATCAGGCCATCAATACCGCCGTTACGCACCTCCTGGCCAAACTGGTCGCGATAGTTGGTCACCAGGCTGATACCGGCCACCACGACGTCGTAGACCTTCCAGCCAGACTCCAGCTTTTCCAGGCTGTAATCAAGCTGAACCGGCTTGCTGCCCGGCTGCTGAACTTCAGTCCGGACCAAGACATCGGTATCTGTCGGCGCCATTTTGGTGGGCTTGTAGACCACTTTCTGATTCTTGTAGCCGGTCAAGGCGTTAGCGTAGGTACGAACTAACAGCGTCTTGAATTCAGCGGTCAACTGCTGCTGCTGCTGCGGGCTGGCCTTGCGCCACTCCTTGCCCAGCGCCAGCGCAGTCATGTGCGAGAAATTGAAGTGTGGCAGCACCTTCTTGTCGACCAACTCGATAACTTTGTGCGTATCGCCGTTCTGAATATCCTTGTCCTTGCGAATAATCTCCAGGACGTCGTCAGTAACGCGCTGAACCAGCACATCCGGCGCCTCCTGAGCAAAGGCTGCGCTGGCAAAAAATCCTGCAAACATCAAGGAAAATAGCTTTTTCATCATCTTTTCAATAGCTAGTTAATCATCCAGTCGTGGCGGGCGGCCATCGAAAATCTGGTTGCGACGGCGCTGCAAATACGCGTCGCGAATATAAGCATATTTATCGAGCGCAGCCTCTTCGACCACTTTGTCCGACGGCAGCAAACTTGCCCGGATGTCGACAAAGCGCAACGCTGCCATGCTGTTCCGCACAGAAACCGGGCGAACATAGCTTACCGGATCGGCGTAAGTGCCCACAGCGAACCCAATCGTATCGCGCACATTGCGCGGGCCAAGCACCGGCCAAAAGAGGTAACCACCACCACCCGCCCCCCAGACTGCCATGGTCTGCCCAAAATCTTCGTCGTGCCGCTCCAGCCCCAATTCGCTGGCCACATCAAAAAGCCCAAAAATTCCGACAGTCGAATTGATCAGCAAGCGCCCAAGGTCAATCCCGGCATCACCAAACTTTCCCTGCAGCGCGCTATTGACGCCAACCCACAGATCTCCGGCATTGCCAAAAAAATTGCCGACGCTGGCCTTGACCGGCAAGGGAACGACATTGTCGTAGGCCTGAGCAACGGGCTTGGCTGCATATTTGTCGATTACCTCATTGACCGCGAACATCGGACGATTGAAGCTCTCGTAGGGGTCGTTAGGATTTCCGTCTGCCAGAGCAGCGGAGCAGGCAAATGCAAAGACCAGCGCCCCAACGAGCAATCGTTGAGTCCCTCGCACTGCCGATGCGCAAAAACTGTCCGTCATTTCTTGTCCTGTCCGTCCGCTGCCTTGCTGAATAAAAACTGGCTGATCAATTTTTCGAGCACAACTGCTGATTGCGTCTTGGCAATCGTATCACCGGCCGACAACATCTTTTCATCCCCCCCTGCATCGAAACCGACGTATTGCTCGCCGAGCAGGCCCGCCGTGTTGATCGATGCAAAGCTTGGCCAGGTGCACCGGCGCCACAACGTTCAGGCTGATCAGGTTCAGCTCTTCCTGCAGGTCGGTGTCGTGGGTATTGCTCGCCGAGCAGGCCGGCCGTGTTGATCGATGCAAAGGTATCTTTCGGAAAGCGGTAGCGACCATCGATCGTCATGCTGACCACCGCCTCGTAGGTCGCCGAATCAAAATGGATATCGACAATACGCCCGATAACCACCCCGGCACTCTTCACCGGACCACGCACCTTCAGGCCCCCAATATTATCAAACTTGGCTTTCAAAACGTATGATTCTGACAAATTTGACGACGAGAGGTTCCCGACCTTGAGCGACAGAAAAAGCAGGGCCGCGAGGCCGAGAGCAACAAAAAAACCGACCCACAGGTCGAGAACGGTACGGTTCATCAGGCTCCCCGGAACATGAACGAGGTTAGAACAAAATCCAGCGCCAGAACGGTCAGCACTGAAGTCACCACGGTACGCGTAATGGCACGCGAGACGCCCTCGGCCGTTGGCACCGAGTCATAACCTTCAAAAACAGCAATCAGGGAAACAGCAATCCCGAAGACAAAACTCTTCACCACGCCATTCCAGATGTCGTAACGAAAATCGACGCTGGACTGCATTTGCGACCAGTAGGAACCATCATCAACACCAATAACGACGACGCCGATCAGCCATCCGCCAAGAACGCCCATGGCGGAAAAAATCGCAGCCAGCAAGGGCATCGAAATGACCCCGCCCCAGAAACGCGGCGCAACGACACGAGCGATCGGATTGACCGCCATCATGTCCATTGCCTTCAATTGCTCGGTGGCCTTCATCAAACCGATTTCAGCCGTTACTGAAGAACCTGCCCGCGAGGCAAAAAAGATAGCGGCCAGCACCGGACCCAACTCTCGGGTAAGCGAGAGCGCCACCAGCGTACCCAGCGCCTCAGTAGACCCGAAGCGCTGCAGGATTTCGTACCCTTGCAGACCCAGCACCAGTCCCACAAACAGCCCTGACACCATGATGATCAGCAGCGACAGCACGCCACTGAAATAGATCTCGCGCAGTGTCAGCGGCAGGCGGCGAAATGACGACCCGGAATGCATCAGCACGGCCCACATGAAACGCGCGGCAAAACCCAGCCGCCATATACGCTCGACGGAGGCGTGGCCCAGCTTGCGAATAATGGAAACCGGATCAAACATGCACAGCTAAATCCAGAAACTGCTCACGTACCGACGGCGCGGGATAGTCAAAGTGCACCGGGCCATCCGGCGCCGCATGAACGAACTGATGCACAAAAGGATCAGTCGAGGCACGAATCTCGTCCGGCGTTCCTTCCGCAACCACGCGCCCGCCATTCATGAAGTAAATGTAATCGACGATCAGGAGGGACTCCTGAATGTCGTGAGTCACCATGATCGACGTTGCGCCCAACGCGTCATTCAACTTGCGGATCAACTGACCAATAACGCCCAGCGCAATCGGATCGAGTCCGGTAAAAGGTTCGTCGTACATCACCAGCATGGGATCAAGCGCCAGGGCGCGGGCCAGCGCAACTCGCCGCGCCATGCCCCCCGACAATTCACCCGGCATCAGTTTGTATGCACCGCGCAGACCAACCGCCTCAAGCTTCATCAGCACCAGATCGCGAATCATGTCATCCGACATGTCGGTATGTTCGCGCATCGGAAAAGCGACATTCTCAAACACGGACATGTCGGTAAACAAGGCGCCAAACTGGAAAAGCATACCCATCCGGCGACGCAGGCGATACAACTCCGCCTCCGACATCTCGCACACCTGATGCTGTTCCAGGCGAACGCGTCCCCCGGTCGGCCTTAACTGGCCGCCGATGCAACGCAGCAGCGTCGTTTTGCCACAACCGGAACCGCCCATGATCGCCACCACTTTGCCGCGCGGAATCTTCATGTTGATTCCCTGCAGCACAGGCTTGCCGTCATAGTCAAATTGGAGGTCCTCGATATCGACCAGGATGTCGTCGGACAAAGCATATTCCTTGGAAAAAGTCGGCCGATTTTAGCAGAAACCCCCACCGTCGCCGGGAAACGACAAGGCTATAATCAAACAAATTTCATATGGAATGTTGCGCTCTTGCCATCAGCCAAGCCACTCTTGTTGATCGTCGATGACGATTCGCTCATCAGCGAATCGCTCAGTTTCGCCTTCGCGAAGGAATATGACGTTATCACAAGCCATTCCAGAGCACATGCCTTGAGCCTGCTTCGACAACTCAGGCAACTACCACCACTTGCCCTGGTCGACCTTGGCCTGCCGCCCCTTCCGCACCGGCCCGACGAGGGATTTGCCCTTATTGGCGATCTGCTGGCCCTGTCGCCTGACATGAAGATCATCGTTCTTTCCGGCCAAAGTGACGAGGGAAATGCGCGCCACGCGCGCACCTTGGGTGCTGTCGATTTCGTTGCCAAGCCATGCGATCCCAGTCGCCTGACTGAACTTTTCCGTCAGGCCCTGCGTTTTGACAACACGCCGCTGGCCACCCAAACCGGAGGGCTGATTGGCGAAAGCCTGCCCATGCAGCGCCTTCGCCTTCAACTAGGCCAATACGCCAACCTCGCCTACCCCGTGTTGATTGAAGGCGAATCAGGCAGCGGCAAGGATATTGTGGCCAGCCACTACCTGCATCGTCTGACCGAGCGCCATGACAAACCGTTTCTGGCCCTGAACTGCGCAGCCATTTCGCCAACGCTGCTGGAGCCAACGCTTTTTGGCTATGCAAAGGGCGCCTTTACCGGCGCCAACAGTGCCAAATCCGGCTATTTTGAAGATGCCGACAGCGGAACGCTGTTCCTTGACGAAATTGGCGAGTTGCCGCTCGATTTGCAGCCAAAGCTACTGCGCGTTCTCGAAAATGGGGAGTATCAGCGCGTTGGCGAAACGCAATCCAGGGTTTCCACAGCGCGTATCGTGGCAGCCACCAACCGCGACCTGCGCCAGGAAATGCGTGCCGGACGTTTCCGTGCTGATCTTTTTCACCGTCTTTCGGTGTTCACCGTAGCAGTTCCGCCTCTGCGCGAAACGGGTCTGGACCGCCTTCTTCTTCTTGAACATTTCCGCAAGAACTGCGCGGCCAACGTTAACTCAGCGCCATTCCTGCTCGCCCCTTCCGCCCAGTCACTCTGGCTCGACTATGGATTTCCGGGCAACGTGCGAGAATTGCGCAATATCGTCATCCGCCTGAGTGCCCGCTACCCAGGACTGGCGGTAACTGCGGACCAGCTGCGCGCCGAATTCGACCACCTGGATAGCGTTGAGCCTGCGGCCAACACAACCGGGCTGGCCGCCGACGACCTGAAAGACGCCAAACAGGCTGCGAGCAAGCATCTCGAAAAAGCCGCCCGGCTCAACCTCGACGCAACGCTTGAACTCTGGCAACGTGGCTACATCGAGGCGGCCATCGAGCTGAGTGGCGGCAACATGAGCGAGGCTGCCCGCCGCCTGGGCATCAACCGCACGACACTCTACAACCGCATGGAAAGCTGGACCCGCCGATGAGCCTTTATCTCGACCATTTCGGCCTGCGCGAACCCCCGTTTCGCATTACACCGCACACCGATTTTTTCTTTACCGGTGCGAACCGGGGCCCAACGCTCGACGCGCTGATCTATGCCATCACCCAGGACGAAGGCATCGTCAAGGTCACCGGTGAAGTTGGCAGCGGCAAGACCATGCTATGCCGGATGCTGCTTGAGCGCCTGCCCGATAACGTCGAAACACTTTATCTGGCCAACCCGTCTCTCTCCCGACAGGAAATACTTGGCGCAATAGCCGACGAACTGGGCGTTCCCATCGAGGGCAAGGCCACGCACTCGCTGACCCGAGCCCTGCAGGATGCCCTTATCGCACGTTACGCCGAGGGTAAGCGCGTCGTATTGCTCATCGACGAGGCGCATGCGATGCCCGCCGAATCGCTCGAAGAAATCCGCCTGCTCTCCAATCTGGAATCCAAAGCAGCGAAATTGTTGCAGATCGCCCTCTTCGCACAGCCAGAACTGGACGAGCGCCTCGCCGCCACGGACATGCGCCAGCTACGAGAGCGCATTACCCAGCATTTCAATCTGGCGCCGCTCAAGCAGGACGACGTCGCGGCTTACGTCGAATTTCGCCTCCGCGCCGCCGGTTATCACGGGCCAAATCCATTCACTGCAGATGCGGTGACGATGATTGCAAAAGTCTCCGAAGGTTTGTCCCGCCGCATCAACATACTTGCCGACAAGGCACTGCTTGCCGCCTATTCCAGCGGCACCCATCAAGTTGGCAGTAACGAGATCAAGATTGCGGTGCAGGATGCACGATTTTCACCGTTAACCCCAAAATCGCCATTCAACCTGCAACCGCTGCTTTGGGGAGTGGCCGGGGCCGGCGCGGTCGCTCTGATCACTGCGCTGATCATGAGCAACTCTCCTCGCAGCTTCCGTGATGCCGACGTCAGTCTCGCCGCACCGCCAGCGCCTCAGCAAGCCGAGCAACCGGCACTGCCCAAGCGGCATCAAGCCTTGCCGTTGCGCTCAGACGCCCAGGCCCCGGCGGGCAATCAGGACAAAATCCGCTTCGCCCCCCTAACGCGCCAGCATTTTGGCCAATACGACCGCTGGATCTCGGATGCGCCGAACAATCACTATTTCATTCAGCTGCTGGCCACTGACGCCTCCCAGACAGGCGAGATAGAAGGCTTCCTCAACCGGGCAACAGCGGCACTGGATGCATCGCAGATTCGCGCCTACCGCTCCAGCCTTTCCGGAAGAGATCGGGTCGGCGTAATTTTTGGTGATTACGACAGCCGCGAAGAAGCCATTGCAGCCATGCAGACCCTCCCGGAATCTATCAAGGCAGCCCAGCCTTTTCCAAGACAGGTCAGCAAGTTACGCTAGCCAGGCAGGCTGCCGCCAAACCGTGTTGCCATGACAATTTACGTGCTAGCATCATAGCGATCCGCCTCAACCCGTGACTCTCTAGCTCAGACAAGGCAAAACCCGATGAAAATCGGTTTCATCTGCACCACGATTATTTCCTTCCTGCTGGCCGCCTGCGCGGCACCCACGCCGCGCGAACCCTTGAAGGGGCATCTGAACACGGAAAATACGGCACCGGCAGCAGCCTCTGCCAACATTCCCGCCCCGGTCCAGCAAACACTCGCCTTACCCAAGCCGCGCACCACCCGCAAGGCAGAAACCTATAGCGTCGTCGTCAACAACGTTCCAGTTCGCGACCTTCTCTTCGCCCTCGCCCGTGACGCCAAAGTTAACGTCGATATCCACCCGGGCATCACCGGCACAGTGACCCTGAACGCCATCGATCAAACCTTGCCGCAACTGCTGACCCGGATATCCAAGCAAGTCGACATGCGCTTCGAGCTGGATGGCCCGAACCTCGCCGTCATGCCCGACTCGCCCTTCCTGAAGCACTACAAGGTCGACTACGTGAACATGGCGCGCAATGTCACGGGCACAGTCTCGACCAACACCCAGATCGCCACCGGAACCTCGGGCGGCAGCTCGGGCAACACAAGCGCCCCCTCTACTGGCGGCGGCGGAAACATTTCCAACACACGCATTGAAAACACTTCCCGCAATCAGTTCTGGGAGTCGCTGGAAAAGAACATCAAGGACATCCTGCGCGAAACCGACAAGGTTTTCCCGGAAGGATCGAGCGAAACCATTATCGAGAAATCAAACGCCCAAACCGCAACCGGTGCTGCAGCGTTGCCGCAGGGCACGGGCCAACGTGCCGCACAGTCTATTGCCAATGCCCTGCAGGCCAATCCCAATCCGAACTCGGCCAGCCAAGCAACCGGCACGTCGATCGAACGCCGCAGTACGTTCCGGGAAGCGGCCTCCGTCATAATGAACGCCGAAAGCGGCGTTATCACTGTGCGCGCCACGCAACGCCAGCACGACCGGATTCAGGAGTTTGTTGATCGGGTCAGCAATTCGGCGAAAAAACAGGTGCTGATCGAGGCGACCATTGTCGAAGTCACGCTCAAGGACGGCTACCAGCAAGGCGTTAACTGGACACAGCTGGCTGGTGGCGGGACACTGAATTTTCTTGGCGACGCGCTGACCAAGAACGCGTTCAACCTGAGTTATACAAAAGACGGAAACCCGAACGCCCTGATAACAATGCTGGACACTTTCGGAACCACCAAGGTGCTTTCCAGCCCTAGGGTCTCCGTAATGAACAACCAGTCAGCCCTGCTGAAAGTCGTTGAAAATTATGTTTACTTTAGCGTCAAGGCCGACACGACGACGACAGCTAACGTCGGGACTACAACGACCTACACGACCACCCCGCAGTCTGTTTCGGTTGGTCTCGTCGTTAGCGTGACGCCTCAAATAAGCGATGGCGATGCGGTGACACTCAATGTTAGACCTACCATCACTACAGTGGCTCGTGAAGTTCCTGATCCCAACCCGGACCTGAAAAAAAACAACATCAGCAATCTGGTTCCGGTCATCCGCACCCGCGAAATCGAATCCGTGATGCGTGTCGCCAGTGGCAACATCGCCATTCTCGGTGGCCTGATGGAAGACAAGATCGACTACCAGAATCAGCGCGTGCCACTGCTTGGGCAAGTACCTCTTGCTGGCGAACTGGTGAACAACAGGAATAATGCAGCCCAAAAAACAGAACTGATCATTTTTCTCCGCCCGGTTGTTATCAAGGACGCAAGCCTCGACGGTGACTACGCGACCTTGCGCGATCACCTTCCCGGACAGAACTTCTTTGCCCAGCCGAATGAAGCCCAGCCCTTCAATATCGTCCCGAGCCGCTGAGGCCTGCGCATGAGCCTGCTGATGGATGCCCTGCGTCGGGCCGAGAATGCCAAGCTGGAGTCCGCCCGCAACCCGCAGGGGGACATGTTGCCAACGGCCGCCGACATGCTGAGCCTCGAGCCGTTCTCGCCCGAGCCGGCAAAAGGTGCGCCCAATCCGCTACCGGATCTGGCTTCACATCTTGCCGCCGTCGACGCGGATCTGGCCAAATCAGCCGTACCCGAACCGCGACCAGTCACCACCCAGCCCCCGCCGCAGCCAACCAAGACAGCCGAGGCTCGCGAATCCGTGCGCAACGCTTTTGCCGCCAAGCAGGTCCCGGCGAGGCCTTCACGGCTTCCGCTCTGGTTGGCATTGGGCACACTGGGCATTGCCGGCATTTCGATCGCCGGGTATGTCTGGTACCAGACGAATACGATGAACCGCGGATCGCTGGCGACCGCCCCCCAGTCTTCGCCCCCAAGGGGCCAAGCGGCTTTGCCGACGGCAACCGTGTCCGTGCCTGCTGTGCCAGTTTCGCCGCCTGCGGTTTTTGCCACTTCGGACCGGTCGACCGCAGCATTCTCGCCCGAGTCTTCCGAAACAGGCCTTTTTGCTCGCCGGCAAGCCGCTACGGTACGCATGCCGGTAGCCGAGAGCGACGCCTCGGCGAATACGCCTATTCGCCTGACCCGTACCCGCCCGGAGCCTGACAACAACCTCGCTCGCGGCCATGCCAGCCTGCAGCGCGGCGAGACAGAACTGTCGCGCCGGGAGTTTGAACAGGTATTGCAACGCGACCCGAACAACACGGATGCACTCCTCGCGCTTGCCGCAATTGCCCACAATCAGGGCCGCCCGGCAGATGCTGAAGGCTTGCGGCAACGGGCGCTGGTGGCCAACCCGAGCGACCCGGCTGCGCAGGCAGCCGTTCTCAACAACCCAGCAGCCAGCGCCGACCCGCACACCGCGGAAAGCCGTCTGAAGTCGCTACTCTCCAGCCAGCCAGAATCGGCACCGCTCAATTTCGCACTCGGCAATCTGTATTCTCGCCAAGGCCGCTGGGCCGAGGCGCAGCAAGTCTATTTCAATGCTGTGGCCGCAGATGGTGACAACCCTGACTACCTGTTCAATCTGGCCGTCAGCCTTGATCACCTGCGCCAAGCGCGCCTGGCTGCCCAGCACTACAAGCTGGCATTGGAAGCATCCGCAAAACGCCCGTCGGGTTTCGCGCGCGACAAGGTCCTGCAGCGCCTTGGTGAATTGCAACCCGAGCGGCAGCCGTAGCGCCCATGAGCACGTCCCCCCTCCAGCACCGCCCGCTCGGCCAGATCCTGATTTCCGAAGGTATCCTTTCGGAAGACCAGCTGCGCATCGCGCTGCTCGAGCAGATGAAGCAAAACCAGCCAATCGGCAAGTTGCTGGTTTCTCTGGGTTTCGTCACCGAGGCCACGCTGCGCCAGGCGCTGTCCGAGAATCTCGGCAAGCAGAGCATCGATCTGACACACGCCGTCGTCGATCCGCAGGCGCTCAAGCTCGTGCCACGCGAACTGGCCAAACGCCACCACCTGCTGCCACTTGATTACGACCGCCCGAACCGCCGCCTGACGCTGGCCATTTCGGACATCAACGACATCGTTGGTCTCGACCGTGTGCGCGGTCAACTGGAAGAAGGCACCGAAATTGAAACGCTGCTCGGCGGCGAATCGGAAATCGACCACGCCATCGACCAGTATTACGGTCACGAATTGTCGATTGACGGCATCCTGCACGAGATCGAAACCGGCGAAATCGACTGGCAGAGCCTGTCCACCACCGACGACGAATACAGCCAGCCGGTCGTTCGCCTGATCGACTCGATCCTGACCGACGCGGTCAAACGAGAAGCCTCCGACATCCACTTCGAACCGGAAGCCAATTTCCTGCGCATCCGCTATCGCATCGACGGCATGCTCCGCCAGATTCGCGCCCTGCATAAGTCCTACTGGCCGGCGATGACAGTGCGCATTAAGGTGCTTTCCGGCATGAATATCGCCGAAATGCGCGCGCCACAGGATGGCCGCATCAGCCTCACTGTGTCCGGCCGGCCGATCGATTTCCGGGTCGCCAGCCAGCCGACCATCCATGGCGAAAACATCGTCCTGCGTATTCTCGACCGCCAGAAGGGCATCGTTCCGCTGGAAAATCTCGGTCTGGCCGAAGAACACCTGCACCAGCTCAAGCTCATGATTTCGCGGCCAGAGGGCATCATCCTCGTCACCGGGCCAACCGGCAGCGGCAAGACGACAACGCTCTACTCGGTGCTCAACCACATCAATTCCGAGGGCATTCACATCATGACCCTCGAAGACCCGGTCGAATACCCGATGGCCATGGTGCGCCAGACCTCGGTTTCGGAAACCGCCAAGCTTGATTTCGCCAACGGCATCCGCTCAATGATGCGCCAGGATCCGGATGTCATCCTGGTCGGCGAGGTGCGCGATGCGGAAACCGCCGAAATGGCTTTCCGCGCGGCGATGACCGGCCATCAGGTGTACACCACCCTGCACACCAATTCGGCCATCGGCGCCGTGCCGCGCCTGCTCGACATCGGCGTGCTGCCCGACGTAATGGCCGGCAACATCATCGGCATCGTCGCCCAGCGCCTGATTCGTCGGCTATGCGAGCACTGCAAGTCGCCATACCACGCCGAACAGCATGAAATCCGGCTACTTGGCGAACTGGGCGAAGGGCCGCGCCCCGTACTGTTCCGCCCCACCGGCTGCGAACTGTGCGACTTTCAGGGTTACCGCGGCCGCATCGCCATCATGGAACTGCTGCGCATCGACGCCGGCATCGACGAACTGATCGCCCGCCGCGCGACCACGCACGAAATCCGCTCACGGGCGCTGCTGCAAGGCTTCACGACGCTGGCCGACGACGGCATGCAGCGCGTGCTGAACGGCACGACCTCGCTTGAAGAACTGGCCCGCGTCGTCGATCTGACTGATCGGATGTAAGGGCTCGTGAGGAAATAACTTGGATATTTGGCCGCTGGATTGGGATGGGATGCAAGGCGCGGAGCGCGCCGTGTGGCTTTCCACACAAGCGATTCGCAACGCTGCGGCACGCCCAATTCCAGCGAGCAAAATGTTCAAGTTCATGACGAGCAAGCCCTAACCATGCTTTTCGACTACAAGGCCGTCAGCGTGGAAGGTCGGATGACCTACGGACGACTCGATGCGATCAATCTGGTCGATCTCGAAATGCGCCTGAAGCGCATGAACCTTGACCTGATCACCGGTTCGCCGATCCAGCATCGCGCCCTGTTTGGCACGCAGCGCGTGCCCCGGCCGGAGCTGATCAACTTCTGCTTCCACCTTGAACACCTGACCCGGGCCGGCGTTCCCATCCTCGAAGGGCTGACCGACCTGCGCGACTCGGTCGACCATCCCCGCTTTCGTGAGGTGATGGCCGGACTGATCGAAGGCATCGAAGGCGGCCTGACCTTGTCGCAGGCGATGAGCGCCCACCCGGAAATCTTCAGCCAGGTGTTCGGCAACCTGATCCGCGCAGGGGAAGCCAGCGGCCAGTTGCCGGATGTGCTGGCCAGTCTGGCCGAATCGTTGAAGTGGGAGGACGAACTGGCCTCGCACACCAAGAGGCTGCTGATGTACCCGGCTTTCGTCGCGACCATCGTGCTGTCCGCCACCTTTTTCCTCATGATCTACATGGTTCCGCAGCTAAAGCTGTTCGTGAAGAACATGGGACAGGTCTTGCCGCCCCATACCCAGCTACTGTTTTTCGTCTCCGATCTGCTGGTCGGCTACTGGTACGTCTTTCTCGCGCTGCCGATCATTGCCGTTATCGCCCTGCAGGCCGTGCTACGCAGCAACCCCCTGGCACGCATCCGCCTGGATGGCATCAAGCTGCGCCTGCCGGTCATTGGTCCGATCCTCAAAAAAATCATTCTCTCCCGTTTCGCCAACACCTTTGCCATGCTCTACGCTTCCGGCATTCCGGTGCTCGAATCCATTCGCACGACCCAGTCCATCGTCGGCAATCATGTCGTGCGCAAGGCGCTCGAGCGCGTCGAGCAATCGATCCGCGAAGGTCAGAATGTTGCAGGCGCCTTCCGCGATGTCGGCATGTTTCCCCCGCTCGTCGTGCGCATGCTGCGCATCGGCGAAAGCACCGGCGGGCTGGACAAGGCCTTGCTCAATGTCAGTTACTTTTACAACCGCGACGTCAAGGAATCGGTCGGCAAGGCGCAGGCGCTGATCGAGCCGATGCTGACGCTTTTCATGGGCGCCCTGCTTGGCTGGATTATGCTGTCGGTCATCGGTCCCATTTACGACGTTATCAGCAAGATCAAAACGTGAACTGCCGCCTTCTTTACCTCAACACGCATCGCTTGTCGGCTTACGCCTGGCAGCAGGGCAACCTGCACGCCGAAGGGGTGTTCGATAGCGACGAGGACGGCCTGCGGCAATTTGCGGAGTATGTTGGTGCCCACAGCGGCAGCCAGTTCTCGCTGCTGGCCAACGTCGCAGAGGAAGGCCATGCGCTGGAAACCATCCCTTTTTTGAAGGGTAGCGACCGGCAGACACTCATTACGCGCAAGATCGGCCAGCACTTTCTCGGCACCCCGCTGGCCGCTGCAGTTTCGCTGGGCTACGAGAAAAGCCAGCGCAAGAACGAAAAGCTGCTGCTTTCCGCACTGACCAACCCGGCCCATTTCGAGCCCTGGCTGCGCCGGATAAACGAGGCAGCAGCGCCGCTGACGGGCATTTATACGGTAGCCCAACTCGGCGGCCAGTTGCTTAAAAAGCTCGGGCAGGACAACAGTCGTTGTCTGCTGCTCACCCTGCAGGATCATTCGATCCGCGAAACCTACCTGGTTGACGGCCATGCCCATTTCTCGCGCATGGCACCGATCGCCGATAGCAGCATCGCCGGCATCGCCAGCGCCTTTGCGGCAGAGGCCGGCAAACTGCACCAATACCTGATCGGCCAGCGCCAGATCGGGCGGGATGAAAGCCTGCCCGCATTCATCGTCGCCCATCCGCTGACCGTTCCGGCCATCGAAAAGGCCTGCGCAGGCCACGACCGGCTGAATTTCACGCTCATTGACAGCCATGCCGCCGCGAGCCGACTCAAGCTGAATACGCTGCCCGCCGACAATCGCAGTGACCTGCTGCTCCTTCATCTGCTGGCGACGGCAGCGCCTGCCCAGCAATTCGCTACCGAATCGCATCGGCATCATTTCCGCCTCTCGCAGATCCGCCATGGCCTGATCGCAGTCGGTCTGATCGCCCTTCTCGGCGGCGTGCTTTTTGCCGCCAAGGAAACCTACAACGCACAAAGCCTGCGTGCAGAAACCAGCACACTGGTCGCTAGCGAAGCGGATCTCAACCGCCGCTACCAGGAAATTTCCGCGACCTTCCCGCAATTGGGCGTGGACAACGACACCCTGCGCCGTTTGACCAACCGCTATGGCGAACTGATCGCCCAGCAGCGCGAGCCGACGCCGAGTTTCCAAAAGGTCAGCCAGGTGCTCAGCCGCATGCCGGCCATCACGCTTGAAGCCATCGATTGGAAAAATGGGCAAAATTCCCGGTCGACCGTGGCAAACCAGGCCCGTGCCGCGGAAATCACCACGGTACGTGGCAGCATCCATCTTGAGCGGGCGACCGCCCGGCAAACCCTGGCTGTCTTCGACCAGTTTGTCGACGCGCTTCGCGCCGATCCCGCCAATACGGTCAACGTGGAACAACGGCCGTTCGACATCGAGTCCGGTCGCGCCCTGCGTGGTGGTGACGGGCTTGATGAGGAAGCAAAGCCCCGGCAGTTCTCCGTCGAAATCACCCGGAGCGTCGCGCCATGAAGCTGACCCGCAGCGATCTCCCGAAACTGGGCCTGCCGCTGTTTGCAGCCATCGCAATGTGCGTCGTTGCCGGCCTGCTCGTCTGGGGCAGCCAGTTGGATGCTGGCAAGGCAGAGCGGGAACGCAATGCCGCCACAGCCGCCAAAAACCAGATCGAGCAGCGTTTTCTCCAAGTCCGCACGGAAGAGCAGGAAATCAGGGATCGGACACTACGCCTGAAACAATTGCAGGATTCCGGCATCTTTGGCGATGAAAAGCGCCTCGACTGGATGGAAATGCTCCGCGATACCCAGCGCGAACTGCGGCTCCCCGGCATGAACTACGAATTTGGCGCCCAGACCAGCCTCGATAGCGGAAACGACCCCAGCCACACCTGGTTCAGCAGCCCCATGCGCCTGCAACTCCGCCTGCTGCACGAAGAAGACCTCTTGAACGTCCTCGCCCGTATCCAGAAAGATGCCAAGGCGCTGGTTATCGTGCGCAGTTGCAAACTTGCCCCCCTGTCGCGCCAGACCGACGGCCGCGAGGCGATGGCCCAACTCGGCGCCGAATGCGAAATGCAGTGGCTCACCGTCCGCCTGGCAAACGACAGAAAATGAGCCCGGCCCGACTGACACTCCTCCTGTTATTGGCTTCGGCTGTCATGCCAAGCGTTGCCGAAACGCCTCCACTCGGGCGCCTCTTTCTCGACCCGCAGCAACGGGCCAGACTCGACGCCCAGCGCCAGCGCAACCCGGCTTTCCTGCCGGACGCCGGCGACAGCGAAGTCAGCCAGACCATCAACGGCGAAGTGCGCAGCAGCAACGGCCGTCGCACCCGCTGGATCAACGGCGAGGCCGACTGGAACGGCACCGCCCCGCCTGCCCGCGTGCCGGTCGGCGACACGTTCAACCCATCGACAGGCGAACGTGAAAGCCTGATCGGCGACGGCCGCATCATTATCAGACGCGGCGGCAGCACGAAATGAATCACCGCGTCCCGCCCTCAGCGCAAAGGGGCGTTGCGCTGTGGATGCTCCTCATCCTCGTTGCGATGGCTGGCGGCTATGCCTTTTACCGCAGTGCCAACAGCCAGTTCAACAGCATTGGGCAGGAAACAAAAGTGGCTGCCACGCTGGCTCGTGCCAAGGACGCGCTGATCGCCTATGCGGTGACCGATAACGACCGCCCGGGCAGCCTCCCCTGCCCTGATCTGGCAACCAACAATGCAGGATTCAGCAATATTCCGGGCGACGGAAAGACCGACATGTTCACTGTAAACCAGTGCCCCATTTACGTCGGCTGGTTACCCTGGGTGACGCTCGATCTTCCTGAGCTGACGGACGATACCGGCACCCGCCTTTGGTACGTGCTTGCTCCGGCACTGCGCAATCACGACAGCGCCCAACCGATCAACAGCGACACACCGACTGGACTGACCGTTGACGGCATGAGCAACGACATCGCCGCTCTGATCATCGCCCCCCGTGGCGCGATACCTTCCCAGAATCGCCCCTCGCAAAATCCAGCCGACTATCTCGACGGAGAAAACGGCAACGGGAACGATCACAAGTACGTCACAGGCCCCAAGAGCGACAGTTTCAACGATCTCGTTCTGGTCATCACCCGCCAGGAGCTGATGGCCGCTGTCGAAAAGCGCGTCGCCAACGAACTCCGTAGCTGCCTTGCCCAGCACGCGGCTTCCTCGGCCAATGCCGGCAACCGCTACCCGTGGCCGGCGCCATTCTCCGCCAACGGTTTTCAGGGCAAGGAAAATAGTTATTTCGGGCGTGTACCGACCACCCAACCGGGCAGCGGCCCCGAAGCTGCGTTGAAATCCACCATCGCCAAATTGACCCTGACAGCGAACCAACTCGGAACAGCATCCAATGCCGGCCAGCAGATGCTCGCGCTCAATGCCCTTGGTGAAACGATTACTCAGGCCCGTAACCTGGCCGACGCAATTTTCTTGGCTGCCAACAAGCTGAAACAGGTCGCCGACGATGCTGACACGCTGTTGCTCAGCATTGATGGCGCAGTCGATTCTGCCGTAGCCAATGGACGCATCAGCGTCACCGAAGGAAGCACCATCCGGGCGCTAACAGCTACCACCGATGCGACGCTGGAAAGTCTGCGCGATCTTACCGCCCAACTCGGCGTCGACGTCATGCCGTGGCAGCTGACTCAGCTGGCCACGACGCTTGGCGGATCCGCCACCAGCGCAGCCCTGCTCAGCAGCACTCAGGCCACGCTCGCTCTGCTGAACGCAACTGCGGCATCGCATTCCTTGACTCTTAACCCACTCAGCACAGCGAAAACCAGCGCAGAAGCGGCCTACCTGGCGGCAGTTGCTGCAGAAAGTTCACCGGCCAACACTACATTGCTGAACACGGCCAAGGCTGCAGCCAACGCGCTTTCAACGGACATCGTCACCTTTGGCAACAGCATCCTGGCCAGCCGAGTGAATGTTCTCGCCAGCGAGGCCAGCACCTACTCGATCTCCCTGGAGAGCGCCAACGCGGCACTGCGCAATACCCCCACCGCAGACAACCTCAGGGTATTGCAAACCGCACTGGCCGCAACCAAAGCAGCAGTCACAGGAATTGTTACCGGCGTCCCCGATGTCAGCAATGCGCGAAGTAGCGCGCTGACCTCCCTGCAGACCGCCGAGAATGCTGCCGCGACGCCGGTAGCAAACTACGCGCTGGCAGAAGCCAGCACGACAGCTGTCATTGCCGACCTGAATACACTCGTCACCACCATCAGCAACAACCAGTTGATCGACAACAACGTCACGCATACCAGCCTGATTGCCGCCATCATTGCTTACCAGACCAAGCGTACGGAATTTACGCAAGTCGACACTGCTAGCCCACGTCCCGTGCAAAAGACTATTACGCCCTACGCCACCCTCCTGGGCAATGCTGCGGTCGACATCGATATTTGGGCAAAAATCATTTCAGCCAACGCTGCCCTTGTCGCGCCACTGGCCAAGGCAAATCCGGTCACTTCCGGCACTGATCCGAATGATGCAGTCGTCCTTGATACCTCTGCCTACAAGCTGGCCAGCGATGCCTTGGCCAGCATCACCGGCAAAAATGAGTCAGCCTCGCTCTTGCAGGCCTACATCGACAGCCCTAGCGCTAACAATCAGGCCAAAGCCATCACGGCGCTGGCCGAAACGACCGCCTTGGTCAATTCACTGCTGACCGCCGCCAATGCACTGGACAGCCCGTTATCGGGCACGACAGCCACCGCTTTCCCCATTGTCTGGTACTCCAGCCGCTGCGACTTCATGCTGCCAACGGCCAACTGGTGGAGCAGTAACCAGTGGGCCAACACCGTTTTCTACCAGATCAGCGGTGCCTCCATGACTCAGCCCGGGACGCTGACCGTCAACGGCACGGGAAATTACCGTGTCGTGACGCTTGCCGCGGGCCGCACGCTCGCCGGGCAGACTCGTGGCCCGATGAATGTCGCCGCTTTCCTCGAAGGCATCAACGCCGACCCCTCGCGAAACGGCGATGCAAGTGCGCCTGCTGCCGCCTTTACGTCAGCGCTGCCATCGGCTACCTTCAATGATCGACTGGCTTACTGAACAATCGATGACACCCAAGCACGGCCATCCCCAACGAGGTTTCTCCCTGGTCGAACTGACCATCGTGCTGGTCATCGTCGCCCTGCTCTCGGGCGGACTGATGCTCGGTCTCGCTGCTCAGCGCGATGCCAACAACTATCAGGAAGCACAACGCCAACTCGACAGCGCAAAAGAAGCGCTGTTCGGATTCGCTATCAGCAATGGTCGGCTTCCCTGTCCTGCAACGGCAACCCTGGCAAACACGGACAGCAACGCCGGCAAGGAGAATTGCACAGCGGAACATGGCGTATTGCCTTGGTCAACACTTGGCCTGCCTGAAACCGACCCATGGGGCCAACGCCTAACCTACTTCGCACGGAACCAGTTCACGGCCACACTCACCGCCGGGGCGCTGGCGAGCTTCACCCTCGACACGCTTGGCAACGCCAATATCAAGGATGCCACGTCATCTGGGTACGACATCGCATCAAGCCTGCCTGCCGTCATCGTCAGCCACGGCAGCCGGGGCGTTGGCGGCTATCAAAAATCTGGTGTCCAGCTTACTGGTGCTATCGGTGACGAAGCCGAAAATGCCGATGCCGATCTGACCTTCATCGCCCATACCCCCTCAGACAGCTTCGACGACATCGTCACCTGGATCATCCCCACCGTGCTCAAATCCCGGATGGTTGCCGTCGGCAAACTCCCCTAGGCCAGCGCCCAGTCAGCACCATTGCATATTGACCTGCAGTAGGCCAACTGC
>OBID01000224.1_pt1 | contig 25125 bp, 19 predicted proteins | sample 1519781 | NCBI WGS metagenome assembly OBID01 (sample SAMEA3991478, study PRJEB22521) | metagenome | biome: anthropogenic terrestrial biome; feature: sewage plant; material: sludge | place: Sweden | collected 2012-09-26 | reverse complement strand
TCAGAAGTGATCGCCGGTATGCAAGCCATCAGCGAAAAGAAAAAATACGTGAGTGAAGGCATTTCTCTGCTACTACAACAAGCGCGACGACAATTGATCACTGCCATCGATCAGTACCAATCCTATACCCCCCTGCTCGACATGTCCAAACGATATTATTACGAAATTCTCAAAAAATTTAAAGAAGGTCAGGCCAATCCTGCCGAGCTGATCGATGCTCAATCGCAGATCACTTTTGCCGATTTACAACAGAATGTATCCTTGTACCAGGCCTGGATCTATGCCGCCGAACTGGAGCGCCTCACCCTGGACAAACAATAACAAATCCCATCTTCCATCATAAATAAAATCATCATGAAACAATCTATACTGATCATCAGCCTCTTCATCCTGGTCTTGTCCTGCAAACACAAAACCGACGAACCTGTATATCAAAATACATTGACCGCCCTGGATGTATTTAATGTGCGTACTGCTCCGGTATCTTCAGTCTCAGGTCAAAATGTCATCTCCGCTACTGGGGTCCTGATGTCAGATCTGGAATCAAAACCAGCGTTCAAAACCGGAGGAGTGATAGAAAGAACTTATTTTAAAGAAGGTGATCGTATTTCGAAAGGAGCTTTGCTGGCGACTTTAAAAATGACGGAAATCACGGCCCAGGTAGATCAGGCAAAAAAGGCTGTAGAAAAAACCGCCCGTGATCTCGCCCGTGTAAAAAATCTCTACACAGACAGCGTCGCCACCCTCGAAGTTTTGCAAAATGCTCAGACCGCTTACGATATGTCCCTCGAATCTGTCAAAATCGCAGAGTTTAACCAAAGTTATTCCAAAGTCATAGCCCCTGAATCAGGTATCCTCGTAAAACAAATCTCCCGCGAAGGCGAAATCATAGGACCCGGCATGCCCATATGCGTCATTATGGGCGTAGGCCAGGCCCATTGGGTCATCAAAGCAGCTGTATCTGACAAAGAATGGGCAAGGATCAAAAAAGGAGATCATGCTGTTATCAGATTTGAGGCTTTTCCCGAAATGCAACTAGATGGTCTGGTGGACAAAATCGCCGATATCAGTAACCCCGGTACCGCAACCCTCGATATAGAAATCAAACTACCCAGGACCAGTGTCCAACTAGCCGTAGGACTGATCGCTAATTTGGATATCAAATCTTCCGGCACCAAAGTCGGCACCTATCCAAGCATACCTATCGAATCCCTGGTATCTTCCAATGACGGCCAGGCGATCATCTACGTGCCTACGGCAGAAGGCACTGCTATGAAAAAATCGGTCATGATAGATAAAATCCTGGGTGACCGGGTGACGATAAGATCCGGACTGGACGGGATCCGCGAAGTCATCACTGCCGGGGCCGTCTATCTCCAGGATGGGGACAAAATATCTATTGAAAAATAAGGTGGATTCGATCCATACACGCATTGCTCAATCTTAAAAAAATCAAAGAATGAATCTGACTTCATTTTCGGTAAAGAACTATCAGTTTACCATCATTATATTTATCCTCGCACTTGCCCTCGGGCTTAATTCTCTATTGAATATGCCCAGGGGTGAAGATCCTCCATTTGGGGCTCCGATATTTATTGTGTTGGCCGTCTATCCGGGTACCAGTCCTGCAGATATGGAACAATTGGTCGCGGATCCTATAGAAGAAGCTTTGTACAACCTGGGAGATGTCAAAAAAATAGTTACCACATGTTCTGATGGGTTGATGATGACCCAGATTGATTTCAATTATGGTGTCAATGTCGATAATAAAAACAATGATGTCAATCGGGAAATGAATAAAATCAGGCGCGACCTGCCGGATGGATTACTGGAATTGCGGGTACAGAGGGCTTCTTCTTCTGATGTAGTCATCTTACAAAGTGCCCTCGTCTCAGAGACTGCCACGACCACGGAGATTAATGATTATGCTGAAGATCTGAAGAAAAGCCTCGAGCGTGTGCGGGACCTCAAGTGGGTCCACATCCAGGGAGAGCCCAATGAGATCATCGATATCCAACTCAGACTCAGCCGTATGGCCAGCATGGGCATCGGGATCAATCAAGTCATGGGTGCAATCGCACAGAATAATATCAATATCCCGGGAGGCACGATCGACCTAAACACTAAGAGGTATAATATCAAAACCAACAGCGACCTCAAAACGCTGGATGACATTCGCAATATTATCGTGCATACCGGTAGCCGTGGCCAACTAGTCCGACTCCACGAAGTCGCCGATGTCTATGCCACTAATGAAGAACAAACGCATATCGCCCGGTTTAATGGCAAACCTGCCGTATGGGTACTCTCTGCGCTCAATGACCGAAAAAACATCATCCAGACTCGTGCCAGGATGCAAACCATCCTGGATGAATATGAGTCTCGCCTGCCTTCACATATCAAATTGCAACATGCCTTTGATCAGGAAGTGAGTGTAGAGCACCGCCTTGGAGGTTTGAGCAGAGATTTTTCAATAGCAATCTTCCTCGTGCTGCTGACCCTGGTACCTCTCGGGATCAGGGCTTCGTTGGTGGTACTGATCAGCATTCCTTTGTCCCTGGCTATAGGGCTTGCATTGCTTCATCTTTTGGGTTTTACCCTCAATCAATTGAGCATCGTTGGTATGGTGATCGCATTGGGCCTGTTAGTAGATGACTCCATCGTCGTTGTAGAAAACATCGAACGATTTATGCGACAGGGGTATTCACGAAAAGAAGCCTCCATCGTAGCCACCAAACAGATTTTTGTGGCTGTATTGGGCTGTACCGCAACTTTGATCTTTGCTTTTTTGCCTTTGGCTTTTTTGCCCGAAGGCTCCGGGGAGTTTATACGCAGTCTGCCTATTGCGGTATTAGTGACCATTATTGCTTCATTGTTTGTAGCCTTGACGATCATCCCGTTTTTATCCAGTCTATTATTAAAAAAACATGAACGGGCCGAAGGCAATTTTTTTATGCGTGCCTTTAAAAAATACATCAATGACCCCTATGCCTCCGTGCTCAAATGGGCTTTCAAACATCCAATATTAACCATTTTGGGGACTATCCTGATCTTTATGTCCAGCCTGATGATCGTACCGCGCATTGGTTTTAGTTTATTTCCCAAATCTGACAAACCTATGTTTGTCGTAGACATCAAGGCAGCCTCCGGATCCAGCATCAACCAGACAAATCATATCGCTCGGCAATTAGAACAAGATCTCCTGCGTCAGTCCAATATCGTCTCCGTGAGTACCAATGTGGGCAAGGGCAATCCCAGGGTCTACTACAACGAATTTCAACAAAATTATTCTCCCACATTTGCCCAACTACTCGTGCAGGTGCCCTCCAACCTCGATGTACCGGCCATCACTACCCTGACTGACAGCTTGCGAAAAAGATATGAAGGCATGCCTGAAGCCGAAGTAGAAGTAAAAATGTTTCAGCAAGGCACTCCCATCCTGGCTCCTATCGAATTTAGAATCATCGGAGAAAACCTCGATACCCTTAAAAAATACGCTGGCGAGGTGGAAAAAATCATCAGCAACACTCAAGGCACCCAGACCGTCAGAAATACCATCAAAACTCCAAAAACCGATCTGGGAGTCAATATAGATAAAGCCAAAGCAGGCATGTTGGGCGTGTTGCCCGCTGAAGTAGCCAAGACAGTCCGGTTAGGCCTCGCTGGTCTCGAAGTAGGAAGCTTATTGGAAGACGGAGGTGATGAAAAAACAATCAGGGTCAGTGTTGGCAAACCCGATCTCTCCCAAAGCCTCGAGGTCTTCGACCAATTGTATGTACAGTCCATGTCTGGAGCCCAGGTACCCTTAAAACAAATCGCGACCATCTCCCTGGATGACTCACCGCTACTCATCAGACATTATAATAAGGAGCGCACTACCTCTGTGACTTCTTTTGTCAAAACCGGGTACAATACCATGCAGCTCATCGAAGAGATCGAAGAAAAAACCAAAGCGGTCCAATTGCCTCCTGGCTACCGATTCGTTGCAGCAGGAGAAAAAGAAAGCCAGGAAGAATCGTTTGGTGGTATGGGTACTATCGTGCTGATATCCATATTCTGTCTATTTGCTATTCTGGTCCTGGAATTTCGCACTTTCAAAAGTACTATGATCGTATTGTCTGTGGTACCGCTCGGAGTAATCGGTGCACTTTGCGCGCTTTGGGTTGGAGGGGAGACCCTGTCTTTTGTAGCAACCATCGGCATCATTGCCTTGATGGGTATCGAAATAAAGAATTCCATCCTACTGGTGGACTATACCAATCAGCTGCGCGAAGGCGGTATGGATCTTAAACAAGCCATCATGAATGGTGCAGAGACGAGATTTTTACCCATCCTCCTTACCTCTATGACAGCCATCGGAGGTATGGTGCCTCTGGTATTAGAAAATTCTCCGCTCATATCTCCGTTGGCTATGGTATTGATTGGAGGTCTGATCAGTTCGACTTTACTCAGTAGAATAGTGACACCGCTGTTATATTATCTGATACCGCCTGCGGTACAAGTGCAGCAAGTTGAAATGGATTGATGGAAAAAGTAAGATTTGCTTTTTTCAACCGTTCCCCAGCTTTTTAACACCTCCTGTCACAGTAGGGTAACATAGTATTCAATTAAACCTTTGAGATCTTTCTAAAGCTCCATCTAGGTTTTATATAAGTAATGGCTATACCCAGTATGACGATACACCCTCCCAGGATCTCTGTTATAGTCAGGACTTCTTTAAATACTACAGTGGCAAGCAAACTAGCCAGGACAATCTGGCTCAGCAACACCATCGATACCTCTGTAGATGGCAGACTCCCCAAAGCATAATTGACAAATAACCAACCCAACAGCTGAGGCACTACCGCCAGCAAGATCAGCGCAATCCAACTGTAAGTGCTAAATCCACCCAAAGGAGCACCCGACCACACTGCAAACACCGCTGCTGAGATCAAATAACCCATCATCGAATAAAACATAAAAGTCAAAGTAGACAGTCCCAACCTCGCTCTCGAAGTGACCACTATATAACAAGCGTAAAAACCACTGGCCATCAATGCCAATGTACTCCCACGATCAAATGCCAGATGACTCACGATCCCCCAGCCGATCATGACGATCAAACCCACCAGGGCGATGACCACACCCGTCCAATAAAACATCGTCGGCTTATAATCGGTAAATGCAAAGAGCAACATACCCGCCCATACCGGTGCCAGGTTGCCCAATACAGTAGCGACTGCCGTATTGGTGATCATGAGCGATTGATTCCAACAGGCCAGGTCCAGGGCAAATAACAGGCCACAAAACAAAGGCAAAGCCAACTTCTTAAGATCGATGATATAACACCTTTTATAAAGTACATAAGGCAGAAAAAGTACAAATGCAATCGCCACTCTATAAAAAGCCGAGCTCAAACCCGGCAACCCAGTCATCTTAGTGAATATCGGCGAAAAAGCGATGCACAAAGCACCCAATAATAAGGACAGCCTGGGGGTAATGGGATTAAGCACGGGCAAATGTAGTGAAGATTTGAGATGTGTAGAGGCTGATAGATCATGACTTCAGAGGCGTCCTCTGCAATGGCACGTAGTCGAAGCTGGATGGCAGTCAGTGCTTTCAACGCCACCTCCTGTCTTGGCGCTACTCCCACTGTATCGCATAATAACTGCACAGCCCCATCCCCTTATTTTGGATCCCGTGCAAATCCATCGACTCTACATAATATGTATCACCGCCATGAGCCTGATAATGTCGCTCTCCGATCAACATCTCGGTATCACCTTCAATCATGAGGATGATCTCTTCTGATTTATGCGTATGCGGGTCGTGGCTTTTGAGGCCTGCTTTGAGCGTGGTAGCATGTACTTCAAAGCGCTTAGTCTGGGAAGTAGCTTTGTCAAAATAGCTTCGCACCCCTCCGCGCTCGTGCGCATGAAAGGCAAGATCATCTACCAGTCGTACGAATGATTTTGCTGTATCGGAGCCTTTGGATGGATCACGATCTTCATAGGACAGGACATAAAACCAGGCGTCTTGTGCAGAAGTATTCTTCATCTGGTACTTTTTTCCTTTTACGATCATGGCCAGGCTGGTAGGGGTCAGGATATTATGGATGGTGCCTGAGGTCAACAGTGGAGAGCCGGATTTTGCAAGGATGAGATGTTCTGTAGTATGAGTCTTTTTTTTATACCTTTTATTTGGGGCGAGTTGGATGAGTTCAAGTTGAAAATATTTCATCGGGTTATTTTCTCCATGGAGGATGATGCCAGGTGAAGTAGCCGCATAGACATTGGATAATATTTTTTGACCGTAAATGACCTGGCTGAGGAAAAGGAAGGCTAATAAGATTGGGATATTTTTCATGAACGAAAATTCTTTTTATAAATCAATCTGTAGTTTATGATGCAAAATACACTAAGAAACTGTTTTTAAGTCACAAGGATTTTCTTAGTCCCAGAGGGACGACTTTTTGGTATACGGAGTCCCACCTACCTTCAACCTAGTCCCAGAGGGACGACCTTTTGGTTTTAGCATCACCCACCTCACCGCATCTGGTATAAGCGCACTAATTCCTTGAGTTCCTCCAAAGAACGAATGATTTTAGGGTACTGGGAGGGAACATCCATCTTACTATAGGTTTGAAAATAAAGTAAACAGGCATCTTTCCACCATTCTGCTTCCCACTGCTGTCGTTTGAGTTTGCCTTCGATAGATGCATATACTTCAGGATCTATGGATGAAGGTTTTAGCGATTGCCATTGTTGTAACGCTTTAGTCGCCTGTGATACCCCTTTATAATAATGGGCACAAAGCGTTTCCCACAAAGTCTTGCCCCCAGGCAATTGTTTATCCCAGGCTACATGATGAAACCATAATAAATATTGGAGTGGGATTTTGTCAGGATCTCCCCAGCGTTGCTGTATCTCTTTGGCATATAATCCAAGCGCGTTGCTACCGGTGATCGTGCGATCAAAACCCAGCCCCACACTATCAGCCCGATGATAATAAGCGGATGTCCAATCTGCGCGGCGGCTTTTTTCTAACCAGGGCTGAGGGCCAAAATGGATACTTTCACCCATGATATGATGGAGCCCCAACGGTGTCATATAGTCCACACAAGCTTCATGGCTTTTCATCATGAGGTCATTGATCATAGAGATGGCAGTTGGTTGGTGTGTTAGGGTCATTTTGATCCATTCGTCTGCAATGACAGTGGTGGCTAGTGATGGGTCCCAGGACAGACGGCCAAAACTATACCAATTGGCCTGGTTGCCAATATGACCACACCAGTTGCGATCGGAGCCGGTATTTGCTACCCCTGCGATGCCGGTGAGTTGATGATGATCCAGGCTGCCGTCGATCACTTTGGCCACAGTAGATCCTGGTCCCCGGGCATAAGTATCCGACTCTAATACTTCTTTAAATAAATTGGCCAGATAGACCCAATGGGTTGATTGACCCAGATACTCCTGGGTGATCTGAAACTCCATCATCAGCGGGGTCTGAGGCATAGCTCCAAACAACGGATGAAATGGCTCTCTGGGTTGAAAATCAATAGGACCATTTTTGACCTGAACCATTACATTGGCTTTAAAAGCCCCATCCAGAGGCTTAAATTCATTGTAGGACTCTGCGGCGCGGTCATTGTTGGGATCGGCTTTATACACGAATGCTCTCCACATCACAATGCCTCCGTGTGGCGCCAGGGCTTCTGCAAGCATATTGGCGCCATCAGCATGGGTACGATTGTAATCCTGGGGACCAGGCTCACCTTCGCTATTGGCTTTTACCAGAAAACCACCAAAGTCAGGGATGATCTGGTAGATCTCATCGACTTTGTCTTTCCACCATTGTCTAACAGCAGGATCCAGCGGATCAGCGGACTTTAATCCACTCAGGTAGGTAGGTGCAGTAAATCGGATGGATAGATAGGTCTTGATACCATAACCGCGAAATAACTTGGCTAAGGCTGCTACTTTGTATAAATATTCTTTGTCTAAAAACCTGGCGCTGGCATTGACATTATTGACTACCGTTCCATTGATCCCTATAGAAGCATTGGCCCGTGCATAATCAGTGTATCGCTCATCCACACAATCCGGCAGATCAGCCCATTTCCACAGAGTAGAACCAGCATATCCCCTTTCGATTGTGCCGTTGGGATTATCCCAGTGATTGAGTATTCGGAGATTGATTTTAGGAGCTCTAGTCTGATCCAGTTGCTCAAGAGGTAGCCACATTTGTAGATGCCGGAGTAGTCCAAATGCACCGTATAAAAGACCCCGGTCAGTCGTCGCCTGGATCCGGATCAACTTCTTATCATAACTCAGTCGATAGCCTTCTTCATGGTCGATCACTCCCCCGGGTGGAATAAGTTGGAGCACTATTTGTTTAGATCTTGAAGCGGCAGAGATTGGAATCGAGCTGCCCAACAATCCATGGAGACCGGTTTTTAATTCTTTGAGCGCATTGTCGTTGAGAGCAGAGGATGGAGCTTGCAGTGAAATACTTTTAATGACACCGGAGTAGCTTTTTAAAATGGCAGCGTCAGTGATCTTATCATATTTAAGCCAAAGACGATATCCATCGTCGGCGCTCACATGCAGCGTAGTACTAAAGATCAAGAGCAATGACCCAAGGAAAATATATTTATGCTTCATCATATCAGGGTAACAAGTTCCGAAAAAAATTTGATTCAATTTTTTTGAACCGACCATCATGGCCTGCAAGGCATTCTTGACCTATGACCAGGTACTGGAAGCGATTTCAAAAATCTGTATTGAGCGTTATATCATTACCTTTGAACTTCCAATTATCTTAACTCAATATGATTAAAAAGACAGTCGTATATTCATTTCCTCTTTACGTAGTAATAACTATTTTTTTAACCCAGGCTTGCCGCTCTCACCCTACAAAGATCGTTTGGGATCAAAGCTTTGCAGGTATTGGCTCTCAGTCTTCCCCCAGGCCGATCGATATCAATCACGATGGAGTGGATGACCTGGTAATGGGGGCTTGCAAAAACGAATATCAGCCTACAGATATGGGGGTTCTGGCTCTCGATGGCAAGACCGGTAAGGTGCTTTGGCAAGTGGCGTCCGATGATCAGGTATATGGCTCAGCTACCCTCGAAGACATCAATGGTGATCAAACCCAAGATGTCATCATAGGTGGCAGATGGGCTTTTTTAAAAGCGATAGATGGTAGCAATGGCAAGGTGATCTGGTCATATACCAGGCCGGACTCCACTGATCCGGTACTCAAATATGCTCATTACAATTTTTACAACAGTGTATTGGTACCCGATCAAAATAATGATGGCGTGAAGGACATTTTAATTCAAAACGGGGGCAATCATGCTGCCAGCCCCAATGATTCCATCCACCGATACCCAGGCGTACTGATGGTATTTGATGGTAAGTCAGGTCAAGTGCTTGCAGCCGACTTGATGCCAGATGGGAGAGAGTCCTATATGGCTCCTTTATATTTTGAACAACCTGACAAAAGTCAATGGATCGTCTTTGGTAGTGGTGGAGAGACTTTTGGCGGTCATCTATTCCTCGCCCGATTGGAAGATCTGATGCATCGACAACTTAAGAATGCCGTTATCATTGCAACCGAGCCCACTAGCCAGGGATTTATAGGTCCTCCCGTGCTGGCGGATATCAATCATGACCAATATCTTGATATTATATCTATATCTCATGGTAGTTCTGTATTTGCGATAGATGGCCGTACTTCAAAGATGATCTGGAGCACGACGATCCCTGCTTCAGAATCCAGCAATAGCTTCGCCGTCGGTCAATTTACCGGAGATGAGACCCCTGATTTTTTTACTTTCGTGAGCAGAGGGGTGTGGCCGCATAGCACAGGCTCAGTGCAGGTCCTGTTAGATGGCAAAGATGGCCGTATCGCTTTCACCGATTCTATTGGCTGCGCAGGATTCTCATCGCCTGTAGCATATGACCTCAATCATGATGGCACGGACGAAGTGATCATCAGTATCAATGAGTATGACTGCAATCGTGGTTATACTGCCACCAGCAGACTGGATATCGAAAACAAACTGTTAGCCATTAACTTCAAAAATCATGAAATACAGAATATAGAACAGCTCAAGGGTTTTAAAAATATATTCTCGACTCCCTACCTGGGTGATCTGGATCATGATGGTTATCTGGACATCGTCTACAGCCAGTTTTATAGTCCCACGGATGATCTTTTGATCTTTCTTGGTATGCGAACCAAAAGAGTGAGCACCTCTATAAAAATGAAAAAACCTGTCAAATGGGGAGGATATATGGGCAGTAATGCCAATGGTCAATATTAATTCCTCTGAGTTAAGCTACTGAAGTTCTTTGAGATACGAAGCCTGTAGTCTGGTTATCACATTTTATTTGTTTTTATATAAGTTCTCCTTATAGGGATATACTTAACTTTGGCTTAATTTTACATTACTTTACCAACCCAATAGTATGAGTGATAGCATCAAACACGAATGCGGTCTGGCCTTAGTAAGACTCAAAAAACCACTCGAGTACTATCATGAAAAATATGGTACGGCACTCTATGGGCTCTATAGACTCCAATTGCTCATGCAGAAAATGCGCAACCGTGGTCAGGATGGAGCCGGCCTGGTCACCATCAAACTGGATGCTCAGCCCGGTACCCGATACATCAGTCGTAAAAGGAGCAACAGTGTCAATTATCTCACGGACTTATTTAATGATGTATTCAACAATTTCAGGGGGCTTAAACCGGCATTATTAGACAATCCAGCCTGGCTTAGGAAGCAAATGCCCTATACCGGCGAATTACTCATGGGTCACTTACGATATGGCACACACGGTGCCAATACCATAGAAACAGTCCACCCTTTTCTAAGACAAAACAACTGGATCAGCCGAAACCTGGTGCTCGCAGGCAATTTTAACCTCACCAATGTAGAAGAGCTTTTTTCAGAGCTGGTATCCTTTGGTCAATATCCCAAAGAAAAATCAGACACAGTAACTATCCTAGAAAAAATCGGTCACTTCCTCGACGATGAAGTGCAACGACTCTTTAACTGGTACAAACCGGATGGTTACTCCAACGAGGAGATCAATCAATTTATATTTGACAATCTCGATCTGCAAAGATTGCTGCGCCGAGCTTGTAAAAAATTTGATGGTGGTTATGTGATGGGCGGATTGATCGGTCACGGGGACGCATTCGTAATCAGAGACCCTCACGGCATCAGACCAGCTTATTGGTATGAAGATGACGAGATTGTGGCGATGGCCTCCGAAAGACCAGCTATCCAGACTGCACTGACCGTATCAGCTAAATATGTCAAAGAGCTCAAACCCGGTCATGCACTGATCATTAAAAGAAATGGCCAGGTGTCAGAAGTGCCTTTTATCGATGACATACCCGAGCGGAAGGCATGCTCCTTTGAACGAATCTATTTTTCTAAGGGGACAGACAGGGACATCTATCTGGAAAGGAAAAAACTCGGAGTCCAGTTAGTAGATCCTGTACTGCGTTCAGTCAACTATGATTTTGAAAACACAGTATTCTCCTATGTGCCTAATACTGCAGAAACTGCTTTTTTTGGCCTCGTAGAAGGCCTGCAGATCAGTATAGATGCTTATAAAAAACAAAAACTACTCGATCTAAAAGACAATCTCACAGAAGCCAAGATCAATGAAATCATGAATTGGCGGCCGAGGATAGAGAAGTTAGTCATCAAAGATGAAAAACTCAGGACCTTTATAGCGGATGAAGAAATCCGAAATGAAATGGTGGGATATGTATATGATGTAACTTATGGGATCGTTAGAAACAAAATCGACACCCTCGTACTGATCGACGACAGCATCGTGCGGGGCACTACGCTTCGCAACAGCATATTGCGCAACCTGGCTAGATTAAAACCAAAAAAGATCATCGTTTTGTCTTCTTGCCCACAGATCAGGTTTCCAGACTGCTATGGTATTGATATGTCCAAAATGTCAGAGTTTGTAGCTTTCCAGGCTTTAGTAGAGTTACTTCGTAAAAACAATAAAGAATATCTGCTGGACGAAGCCTATCAAAGATGTAAAGCACAGGAGAAGAAGCCAAAAGAAGAAGTCACTAATGAAGTAAAAGCCTTGTATAAGGAGTTTACTCCAGAACAAATATCTGCCGAGATCGCTCAAATCGTCAAACCTGTAGATTTGGATTTGGAGATTGAAGTTATCTACCAGACCCTTGAAGGCTTGCATGAAGCATGCCCCAATCATACTGGTGACTGGTATTTCTCTGGTGACTATCCTACCCCAGGGGGAAATAAAGTAGTCAACAAGGCTTTTATCTATTATATGGAAAAAATCAATGAAAGAGCATACGCTTAATCATTGTCCCATAACTTTACCTTTAATCATCAATCCTGTAAAAGATGGGTCTGATCAAATTTAAACAAATCAAACCGCTCAAATTCGAGATGCGCGCTCGCTATTGGGATCCTGTCAAAGAACAGCGTGAAGCGAGGCTTAAAGAAATAAAAGCCATGCAGGATGACAGTATTGAAGCAGTCAAAACCAGGATCTCGCGTCGTTTTCAAGGCAAGTACAATGAATATTATTCTGAAAAACGCCAGGCTATGAGGAAGCAAAATATGATTTTGTTGGCTGCGTTGATCAGTGTCATTTTTGCAGCTTATTTTTTTCTGATAAGGTTCCTACCTGTCATCGAAAACTGGTTGGATAGAAGCATTAACAAGAAATTTTAGACTTCTTTCTTGGTAGTATATATAACCGGATTTAAAGGCGTATCGACTACCTGATCTACTTCAGCACCGGGACACCATGTTTCCCAATCAGCCACCTGGTTTTCATTTTCAGGAGTTTTTAGACGCATATCTTCGTCCATATAGATGATCGTCATGACGCTGCGCATAGTTTGGGTTTTATTGGGCCCGGCCCTGTGAAACAGCCAGCCCAGGTGAAAACTGACTTCACCGGCGTCGAAAGGCTCGATGACATGAGGATAATCGTGATCTTTGAGTGCTTGTTCTAAGAGGGCCTGACTTTCATCACTGATTTTTTTATTTCTGCCAGTACGCAAATTCTGGCTGCCGGCACTAAATTCTAGCGGGCCCATTTCTAAAGGCGTTTTCTGTAATGGGATCCATACCGTCACGGCCCGATCGGTCACCAGCGGCCAGTAGTATTGGTCTGCATGCCATGGGGTGTGACCTCCTCCTGGTTCTTTATACAGTGCCTGATCATGATACATCCGGACTCCGGTGACCTGGAGTAGCTCAGCCGCGATCTTCGCCAGCTTCGTTCCAAAGACGATCTCCCTGACCTCCTCAGACTTGGTCCAAAGATTCATAATCTGCAAAAATGCTTTAGCATACGTGTCACGCAGCTCCATAGGCAGATCCTGGGTATTAAGTCGCTTTACCTCCTGAGAGATGATCGCATTCATATATTTCAGAGTGGCCTCGGACAATACTTGTTTGAGTTTGATGAAACCATTTTTTTGAAAAAAATTTATTTGATCCTCATTGAGTATATAGGTGGCGGAGAGATCCTTCAGTATGGTAGCTTCCATGATAGAGATAGAGATAGATTAAAACCATAAAACTACTAAATGCAGATAATAAATTTTAGTTGATATATCTTTATTGAATGAATATAGTTTATCTCCTAATCTGGTGGGCCTTTGGATGGCCTTTTGCGAACCATCTATCAATTGGACCTGACAGTTTGGATGCTAAGCCCCACCGATATCTTTATGTGGCTGTGCCGGGTATCAGAAACTACCTCGAATACGGTGGACATGGCATCCTGGTCTATGATATCGACAAGGGTCACAAATTCGTCAAAAGAATATCTACTCAGGGTATGGGGTTGGATGGCAAGCCGGCCAATGTAAAAGGTATCGCCGTCAGCCTTGCGACTCAATGCGTCTATGTCACCACTATACATAGCCTGCAATGCATTCAGCTTCAGACTGAAAAAATCCTTTGGGAAAAACCATTTGCAAAAGGATGTGACCGCCTGTCCATTTCTCCGGATGGAAAGGAAATATATGTACCAAGCTTTGAGCAAGAAGATTGGTATGTACTGGATGCAGTCACCGGTGACTTAAAACATACAGTCAGTCCTAATAGTGGAGCACACAATACGATCTACGGACTAAATGGCAAAGAGGTCTACCTGGAAGGCTTAAGATCTCCCTATCTAACTGTTGTAAATGCTTCAGACCCAACCCAATCCCGGAAGGTCGGTCCTTTTGCCAATTCCATCCGACCATTTACTGTGAATGGAAAACAAACCAGAGTCTATGTCAATATCAATGATTTCCTGGGGTTTGAAGTTGGCGACCTGGTCCATGGCAATAAAATGTATGCTATAAAAGTCAATGGATTTGAAAAGGGGCCTGTCAAAAGACATGGTTGTCCCAGTCACGGTATAGGTCTGACTCCGGACGAAACTGAGCTGTGGCTATCGGATGCATTTAATCAACAAATGCACATTTTTAAACTGAATGGCGACACGCCTCCGGTACAAACTCAAAGTATTGCGCTCCGCGATCAGCCGGGCTGGATCACCTTTACCCGAACCGGGGACTATGCATATCCTGCTACCGGCGAAGTCATCGATGTGAAAACGAAAAAGATACTACTGACCTTACAAGATGAACACGGGATCCCAGTGCAAAGTGAAAAAATGGTTGAGATCGATTTTACTGGCAAAATGGCCACCAGCAGTGCAGATCAGTTTGGTATCGGAAGGCTTACACAATAGCATCGACCGTATCATGCACGACCACTCTTCCCCACAGCTGGGCGCATTCATCTACAAATTTGAGATGAATCGGATCTGTCTGATAACTGGCTTGATCTTTACCATTTTTAAATAAAACAAACCAGGACACAGAATAACTGCTATCGATCACCTCCCGGCGGGTATCAGCGGGCACACCGATGTGAAACTGCTGAATGGTTTTGACTTTGGATAGTTTTCTCAGCCCTTGTATCAGCTTAGCCTTATCCTCAGTGCTATCGCTGTTTTTTAACCAGAAAAAAACATGATGTATAAATGCTTTTTTCAATTCATTCCCACTATTTTTTGTTGTAGTTGCCATCATGCCGGTTGCTAAAGATGCTTTGCTCAAATCACCTATAAATTTTCTTCTGCTTTCCTTTTTTACATTATTTTTAGCCATACACAAATATAGACGATCTCTATTTATTTAATCACTGATATTATTCTACAGGCGAATGGACCCGTTAAAAGAAATGTTTAATGAGACTTATTTTAAAAAATTAGTTAAAAATGTATCAGAAGTATATCTCCGGGTCGACAAGAAAAAAATGTATCAGGACCTGATAGTGGGGCTACCGGCACGATCGCTCAATCAAAGAATGAGACATACTTCGATGGTACTTAAAAAATATCTGCCGGATGATTATAAGTCAGCGCTCCAAATCCTCGATGAATTGATCCCAAAAATGGACAAGGGATATACCACGCTGGTGTTTCCAGATTATGTGTCATTGTATGGATTGGATCACCTGACTTTGTCTATGCAAGCGCTTAAAAATTATACGCAGTATGGCTCCTCAGAATTTGCAGTGCGATCATTTTTAAAGAAGGACTTTGAACAGACTTTACACATTATGAAGGCTTGGTCTTTGGATCGGGACTACCATGTACGGCGGCTGTCCTCAGAGGGCAGCCGACCCAGACTGCCCTGGTCCTTTAAGCTGGATGAGATCATCAAGGATCCCTCCCTGACTACGCCCATTCTAAATAACTTAAAATCAGACAAGGAGCTGTATGTCAGAAAATCAGTCGCCAATCACCTCAACGATATCTCCAAAGAAAATCCGGAGTATATGCTATCCCTGGTTGAAAGTTGGGATCAATCTCATGAGCACACCGCCTGGATCATCAAACATGCCAGTCGTACCTTGGTCAAAAAAGGGAATTCTGCGGCGCTATCCATGTTTGGTGTGAAATCAGAAGCTTGCATCAATGTAGAAGATTTTCAGATTACTCCATCTCGAATTAAACTAGGTGGGACGATACAATTTAAATGTAAGATCAGGTCGATATCAAATAATCCTCAGAAAATCCTAATAGACTATATTGTTCACTATGTAAAAAAAGGGGGCAGCCATGCTCCGAAGGTATTCAAACTAAAAGAGTTTACTTTGAATAAAGGAGAAGTAGTCGAAATTCTTAAAAACCAAAAAATAGTGGATTTTAGTACCAGAGTGCACTACAAAGGCATTCACAAAATAGATGTACAGGTGAATGGCAAGATATATACCGGGGGCGAGTTTGTATTGGAGTAGAAATGTTTTAAGAATATCGCTCCTATCAAATGATTTGAGAAGAAGCTGAGATGAATAACCTGGATCGGGAGTTACTGAGTTTTTGCAAAAACATAATATCCCTGAATGCCGAGATGAAATCGCTCAGGGGTAAGCACTTCCCTTAATTGGTTGCAGGTGATGTCAGAAGAATACAGTATATGTTCAAATGGTTGGACGAACAGATGGGGTTCGCGACGGCTCAATGTCAGTCCTGAAGATTGGATAAGGCTCTGAAGCACTCCATCCCAGGGAGTCACTCCCAGATCACCGGAAATCATGATATTTTCACCGGTATTGGATTGTGCATTTTGGCTGATCATATTAAAAAATCCTTGTACTTTTTCAAAATCACCTACACTTAGCCTGGGCAACACGTGGCAACCAATAAATTCAAGCTGGTGACCATTGACATCCAGGCTCAGTTTGAGCGCAGGTATCAGCATCGCTCCTGAAGTATCAACAGACATCAAAGTGTCCACTTTTTTAATGGGAAATTTTGAGTAGATAACCATGCCATAGGGGTCGATCCTACTGAGCATAGCTTCATAGGTGTAGACCTCACTCAATGCATCATTTAATACTATAGCCCAATCTGGAGTCACTTCTTGAATGCTGATGATATCGGCTTTACTGTTGAGCAGGCTTTTGGAGACCATCTCATATTGATCTGATCCTCCGGATATCAATACCTGACAGATACTAAAATCGGGGCTCGATATATTGAAGAGCGATTTGATGCCACTATTACTTTTTTGTTTGAGATAGAGACACAATATTGCACATATGCCCAGGCAAGTAAACATCACTCTGGGCGATTTTAAAACCATAAATACCATGGCCGATACCAAAAACAAAATCACAGCTTCAAAGGCATGCGCTGTCAGTTTCCTGATGATAGCATAATCCGGTGTAAAAAAAATCATGGACATCACCAATATCATAGAGCAAATGATACTCCACTCTATCCATTTATGATTCAACAACTGACGGGCTCTATTCAAAAGCATGGCTCAAGATACAAACACAAAAATAACGTGAGTTTTAAAATCTTCCAGGGTTCGGTCGCAGGTCACAGTATAATCCTCTGGTGGATTCTTCATTTTAGGTTTTTTATCACCTCTGCTTACTGCTGATTACGGGAATCCTGATTACCTTGCGAATACTATCTAAATATGGAAATCGGAAAAAAAATCATCACCCCTATCTCCTGGGATGCCGTGTTTGACAATAAAGCATTCCAAAGAGATCTCGAAGAGCTGAGCCTGCCTGATTATATCCAGAACTGCCGATGGTTTGCCGGCAAAAGCAGCACCATCAAACATATCCGCATCCAACATCACCTTAAGATTAATGACAAAACCAATTTGTTTTACATCCTGATCCTCGAAGTGCAGTTTAAAGAAGCCTTCAGTCAGCAATATCTTTTACCTCTCGCTCTGGTACCTGAACAAGAAGAGAGTGCCTACGCACTTTTGCCCTATATCTGCAGAATAGAGACAGCAGAAATAGAAGGCGTATTATATGATGCTTTGTACATCCCTTTATTCAGAGAATTATTATTTGACTATCTGATCAAAAACAAGTCGATCAACCCCGGATATGGGGTCATACAATTCGAGCGAGCTGATGCTTTTCAGGTATCGTCCAAATCAAAGAAAACTTCAGAAATATTAAAAGCTGAACAAAGCAATACCTCTATAGTATACAATGACCATTATTTTTTCAAATGGTTTAGAAGGGTATTTCCTGAGAGCAACCCTGATTTGGAGATTTCCCGATTTTTGAATCTTAATCAATTTCCATACACTGCCCAATATCTTGGCGGCATCAGTTGGTTGAGGCCGGATAAATCGCCCATCTCCCTGGGTTTGATGCAACAAAAAGTAGATAACGAAGGGGATGCCTGGAGGTGGATGCTGGACAAAGTCAATGTATTTTTTGAAAATTTTGATAAAGACCCTAAGCTCCGGTTGAGCTGGGCCAGCAAAGAAAAGCTGTTTGAACCCATCAAGGCCAGTAATTTGTCGCCGCAGGTTACAGAGCTTTTGACGAAGGATTTTATCAAAGCGGTCATCACTATGGGGAAACGCACCGCCCAAATGCATATCGCCCTGGCCAAGGACAATGGGCAGGTATCCTTTACTCCGGTACCCTTTAATCCGGACTACAGTGTTTGGCTAAAAAACAAAGTAAGTTATCTTTTTGACCAACGTATAGGGCTTTTAGAAAAAAATATCACCAAGCTGAGAGGACTCGCGCGAGAATATGGGCAGACCTTTCTGGATAAGCGCAATGAAGTATTGGAGGAAATCCTTGGTTTTGATGAAAGTAAGCTCAGGAGTATGCGCACGAGGGTACATGGTGATTTTCATCTTGGACAGATGTTGGTGCACACAGACGATTTTTATATTCTCGACTTCGAAGGCGAGCCCGAAAGTACTATCCGTGACCGGAAAGTAAAACAAAGCCCACTCAAAGATGTCGCTGGCATGCTGCGCTCTTTTCATTATGCTATCTATGCCACTTTATTCAATGAGGATATTAAATGGTCCTTGTCACAGGATGATTTATTTGACCTTGCAGAAAGATTTTACCATTTATTGTGCGGCCTTTATCTTCAGGGGTTCATCCGTACAGCTATAAAAGGCGGGCTGGACATTGGCTATAAACCGGAGATCCATTATTTACTTCGATATCACTTGCTCGAAAAAGCAGTCTACGAATTAGGATACGAATTAAATAGTAGGCCAGCCTGGGCTATCATACCGCTCAGAGGCATTATGAGGATCATGCAGTTTTAAAACCCTTCTGTGCTCCTCCGTGATTTACGTGGCAATCCCCAGCGAGGCCCAGCCGAGCCCTTCTCACTCAACCAAATCCCTTCTCCAAAAATTTACTCTCAAACCACCTCCTATATACTTGGTCACTTCCTCAGGATGTTTGATGTCTTTGCGATAAAAAGTATGCAAGTCAAGGTAATAATTGTGAAATACCTGGTAGGATAGTGTTAGCCCCAGGTTATAGATACTTTTAAGCTCACCTTGAGTGGTCGTATTGCCGTAATCACTGGCACGAGTAGTATATGGTTTGGTCAGATCTCCGCCAAAGTTTTTGGTAGGATCAGGATCATCTCCTTGCTTTGATGCTAATAAGTAGGCGGAAGCTTGCCACCTGGTTGTAGGTGCATACCTCGCCCTTAACAACCATTCTTTAAAATTTGCTCCAAGGGGATGAGCCAGGGGAGTCAACTGATGGGTATAGTTGGCTGTACTGTCAAAATGAGAATAAGTATAAGGCCTCACCGAATTGTATTCCCCTTGCAGGTCCAAATGATCTATCCCTAATGCATTGATATATTTGATGCCCAACTGACCACCAAATTTGTTCCCCCACCAGCCTCTCTTTGGATTAAAAGCTTCTTTGCTCACAAATTCGTCGATCAGGAGCTGACCATAAATGGAAAGATCATGATGAATATCCCATCGACTATTAATACCCAGCATGACATTGTCAGGACTGCCGATAGACCCTTCTACCGATCTATAGAGGATGACCGGATTGAGGTATTGAAATTCGAAATGATCTTTGCGATGAAATATAACTGTCTCAAATAATCCGATGTTCAAACGGGGCAGTAGCTGCATCTGAAGGGTATGTGCCGCCATATATTTTTTGGGTAGTAATTCATTGCCAATCACTGAATTGGTTTGAGTAGATGCGCTCAGCTCCGCGAAGATATTTTGATAATGCAATTTCCAAATCCGGGTATTCAGTTTGAGAAAAAAATATTCCTGGGCATAGTCTGATAAAAATAAGGACCTCATACCATCACCGATAAAATTGGTGCCATGACCAAGCTGTACATGCACATGCTTGCTCACTTGCACTCCAAACTGCGCATTGGCTTTAAAATAATCATAGCCCAATGGCTTATAGATCGAACTCGTATTAAGATATTTATAAAATCCTGCTCCGGGCAAGGATCTGTGTTTTTCTATTTTATCTCTAAAAAAGGAAGGGAAGGACTGTTGATTTTCGAGGATAGAACTCTGTATATATATTTTATCATCGATGCCCATTCTAAAATCGACACCTCGCTGATTGGAGAGGATGTTTTCACTTTGATTGAGTTCTCTGCCCGCCTGGACATTGATTACAGGATTGACCCGAAGGTAAAAATCCTTATGATTGACCTCTACCAGGTGCGCAGGCGACTGGTAGAAATATTTGAGAATGGGCTTTTCACTATAGGTATAATGTAAGGCACTCCTGCTACCGGAGTCACTGTTTTCTAAATAATAATGAGTCCCCGTAGTGTCTATGTATTTTTTTTCCGATGCCTCTGGTGGCAGGTTTTGATCTAACTTCCAGACCCACTCATTATTGTCATTTTTCATGTACTCTACAAAAGGAGCATCTGAGGGTTTAAGCAATTTCTTGCTTTCCCAAAAAATCAACAAATCGATGATGTCTTTTCTGGAATAGGGTTTGATATTTCTGTGAAAAAAAGGTGGTGTCCCATGGTCCATACACATTCTGTCGACCCAATATTCCTGATCCGAACCTATTGGGATCGTGGTACTTTGTGCTTGTAGCTGTACGGAAGTGGCTATGATACAGATCAGACTGTATAAAAGCGATCGATATGATTTATGATTTAAATTCAATGAGTTTTTGAGCTATAGTATCTTTAAATCTTTGTTCTTCATTCCATAGAAAATTGACTTCTACCGGAAGGACAAACATCGGGATTTTATTCTCGATCAAATAGCCCCGATGCAGGCTGAGCCTGGAAGCGTCTTTTTCTGTGGTCAATATCAGCTTGTTGGGCCCGGGCAGTTCATCAAATTGTCGTTTGATCTGGCCCAGATCAAAGTTGCTATACCAATGATGATCAGCAAAAGATAAAAGCTGTACATGGGCCACCCGATCTTTTAAATAGAGTTCCAGGTAATCCGTATTGGCGATACCTGAGAGCAGTAGGACATACATCTCTTTATTCCAATTGATACGATATCGTGGGTTGAAAATATAATACGGCAATTGGTAGTTGTACTCGGTGAAGAATATAGATTGATGACTTGCCAGATTTATTTCTTTGAGGAGGGTGCTGGCTTCAGTACTGATCAATCCCGGAGGGCACTTGGTCACGATGATGATATCTGCACGGGTATAACTTGATCTCCATTCTCTCAGTCTCCCGGAAGGCAACAGATAATCCCTGGTAAAAGGGGCCTCGTAAGAAGTCAGTAGGATATTGATATACGGTTTGACACTGAGATGTTGAAAAGCATCGTCTAAAAGCACGAGCCTGGTATCAGGATAAGACTTTAACAAATACGGTATGCCCAACTCTCTATTTTCTGATACTGCTATCGGGACATCAGGAAATTTTGACAGAAACTGATAAGGCTCATCTCCGATGATTTTTACAGAGGGAAATTGTTGGCCAAGCTGAAATCCGGTACTTTCTCTTTTATACCCCCTGCTCAAAATGGCTACGGGCATATATTCTTTGAGCCATCGAACCAGGTATTCGATATGAGGTGATTTGCCGGTACCACCGATGCTCAAGTTACCCACACTGATGATCGGGATATCAAATCGGGCCGGTCGCAGTACTCCTTTTTGGTATAATAGGTTGCGAATACTTACTCCCAGGCCATATAATAATGAAAATGGAGACAATAAAACTTTTACAAGGTATTCCCTGATCACTTCGTTTGTTTTAAGAGTTGATGCCCGATACTGCAATAAAGGCATTTTTTCTCATTGCAAAAATTGTTTTTCAATTGAATTAAAGCTTGACTGTCCATCGCACTGTCTGCCTGCACTCCCAGTGCTGCCCAGGACCTGGTGATAGCATTGACCTCTGCCGGCAATTCACTCAAAAACCTCAAAGCCTTTTCTTTATATTTTTCATCATCGGTACTCAGACCATAAGCAAATAACAAAGGACATACCGTATTGATCACGATCGTATGGATAGATAGTTTTCCAAGTCTTTTTTCTTTAGGTGACGAGGCTTCCGTGTCAAAAGTGAAATGATCTTTCCAGTAATGGGATACAGTGACATCTAATAAATGAATGATTTCTTTGACTTCTTCAGCCGCTATCAGTTTTGAAAAAAGATGTTGTGATTGAAACAAGAGTCTCGCCAATTGTGCTATGCGAATGGTTGGAAAATTGGTAGGACGCATGCGCAGAAATTTCCATTGCACGCGTTGCATCGGTATCAGGGTATATTTATTTTTCAAAAAATCATATTCCAGGCGAAGCTTATTGAGGTATTCCTGTTCACTATGAGCTGTTGGTAGAAGACCTGACTGACCAAAGAGCAAAGCCTCAATTTGTAATAGCTGATCCTTGTGTTTGCCGATAATACTCAGCGGGCATATCCTTGCGAGCATCTCCATGGCCTCACCATTGACCTGGGTACCCAGGGCTCTGGCCAACTTTTGATAGGCTACCGACTGCCAATCTTCTTTTTGATGCTTAAGTATTACTAAGATCGACGCAGATTTGGACGCTAATCTTTCTGCCATCAATCTTTGCAACCAATTTTTTTTTACAAGGTCAGGGGTTGTATGGATCTGGTCTGCACAAGGCACCCATTTTTCATTTTTCATGAGAAAATCATACTGCCTGATCATGCTACTATCGACCCGATCATACAATTCGAGACAAGGGATTTCGACACCAGCCTCATTTAAAGTCATAGCATCTTTTTTCCAGACCACATGTAGCGTGACATTATTGTAAGCCGGATCGAGCTGATGTTTATGTGATTGCCATTCTGATGCCATGACATGTATTTCTACCGAGCCAGCCCATAGCGTATCGTCGATTTTGATTTTAGCCTGAGAAAAATCGGGCCCTGCATTATCATTGCGGAAACCTGGATGTACGATTTCGAGCTTTTCTCCATCAGCAGTCACCAGATGTTGAAAATCATAATACCGAAACTTCCAGATAAAATAAAGCAGCTCTTCGGTGATCTCCATGTGATCGTAAAAATAATGAAATGTAACCTACCAGACCTTTTGAATGGAGGGGTTGTCTACCCATTTGCCCCATTTTTTATTGTAGGTATGCAATTTGAGCGTGGGGGTATTATTATTGCTTACTAATGAATTGCCTTCATTGGCCCACTCAAATATGCTACCATACAAGTTGTATACATTTTGAAAGCCCATTTTTTTTAGTTTGCCAGCTATTTTTTCACTGCGATAGCCAATAGAACAATATACCACGAGCGTGTGGTCTTTAGGTAGAGCCTGGACTGCCTGGCTATCCCAATGATCGAAACCAATGAATACTGCCCCGGGGATATGGCTGGTGTCAAACTCGGCAGGTTCGCGGGCATCAAGGTAGGTCACCTGTTCCATGGCTTTGGCTTCCTTGACAGACAGGATCGGAACAGAAAAGGATATCATCGAGGAAATAGTCTGATCAAAAGCTGGATTGGCTACTTTGCCCGTCACCGGACTCGATGATTGACATCGTAGATGTGCTGTCAAGCTACAAAGAAGAATGGTTGTTACAAAAAGTATGGGCCTATACATAGTTTATGCAAAGGTAAGAGCAAAGTAGTTCCACACATAATGATGGCAAACTTTTCTCTCTGAACTCTGGCTATACCTCCTAATTATTGGAATCGACTTATATGCCTCAATGTACTTAAAGTCACATTACTTGGCACAATCTACGTGAACCAATAATAAATCTAAAGCTAATAGCCTAATAGTGTCTTTCACTTCCAAAGTCAATCGATAACTATACCCATTTGGGCATATGCAGGCCAGGCAAACTGCATCCATAGAAAGGGGGTTAGCTGTTATATTTACTGGGGAGATTTCTTTATCCTGAAGGTAGTCTTTGATAGCCCTTATTCTGTCATCCGCATTTTTTATGTCTTTAAAATAGGCATTGTAGGGGTCCATCGCACACTGCCGCTCTATCAACGTATAACATACAGATTGCCCAGCTTCATCTTTATCACAAGAGATCAAAAATAGAATTAATATAAAAAACGACATCCTGTACATAATCCCAAAAACGAATTATTCTTTCAATTAGTTGGTGATGAGATCAAAAATAACTACCGCTTAAGTGCCATAGCCGCCTTTTCGAAATCAAGTTTTTAAAAAAATACACTCGCAATGCTAAACGAATTATCTATTTTCAAGAAATAATTTTAAAAAATATGGTTGCTGTAAAAGACCGCTTGTTATCGCTGGATGTGTACCGTGGAGTCATCATGACCTTATTGGCTTTGGAGAGTACCGGACTCTATGAACATTTGATAGAAATGACCCGGGAAGGAGGTTTAGCTCATGGTTTTCTCAAACAATTTTTTCATCATCCCTGGCATGGGTTGCGGTTTTGGGATTTGATTCAGCCGGCATTTATGTATATGGCCGGCATTTCCCTGGCTTATTCCCTAAAATCGCAACGTGAAAAAGGATTCACCTGGAGCCAGTCATTTAAAAAGACCTTGAAGCGCTGCGGCTGGTTATTTTTCTGGGGTGTTCTCGACTATGCTGTTCGGCCCTCGGGGCTTTCATTTGAGCTTTGGGATGTCCTGACACAATTGTCTTTTACCATCCTGGTTGCTTTTTTGATCTTTAATTGGAAGGCCAGTTATCAAATCGCATTTTGCATAGGCTTATTAATACTTACAGAGATCCTTTACCGATTTACAGGTATCCCTGGTTTTGATCAGCCTTTTACTGATCAACATAATTTTGGCAATTGGATGGACCTGGTCCTGATGAATAAAATCAATG
>OBID01000222.1_pt1 | contig 25368 bp, 36 predicted proteins | sample 1519781 | NCBI WGS metagenome assembly OBID01 (sample SAMEA3991478, study PRJEB22521) | metagenome | biome: anthropogenic terrestrial biome; feature: sewage plant; material: sludge | place: Sweden | collected 2012-09-26 | reverse complement strand
AGGCTGTACCGCTGCCGAATAAGTTCCAAATTCATTTCCCCTTCGGTGAGGGACCAATAAGGAATGTAGCCGGGTTTGGCCAGTTGGGCGGCTGCTCCACGGTCGGAAAATTCATTTTGCGGTATCGAATGCACGTAGCTGATTTCCGTCATATCAATTTAGCGATGAGGTAAGCCGCCAGGGTGCCAATGGCCAACCCGGTAGCGTCTACCGTTATTTCTCCAATGCCTTTTATTCCTGCCGGGCTGCCGGCCGGCCGTACGTCGGCGTGTCGGTAGTACGGGTGTTCATCGTCGAACGTCTTGTGTACGGCATCCATCACTACATCACCGTTAACGCCGTCGGCAATGACGTACACGTGTGTGAAATCTCCGGGGCCGTAGGCCGCAAAGCGGTATCGGTACGGTATGCCCAGGGTTTTGAGTATGGCCCCGATGGCTACGGACAGGCTTTTGCAGTCGCCGTACCCGGAACCAAACAGGGCGCCGGGGCTTTTTATCTTTTCGTACCCGCGTCGATCGGCGCGGTAACGGATGTTGCCTTTTACGAACTTGTACACGTTGCGGAGCGTGCCGTACTGTGTACTGTCGATCAGGCATTGCACACCGGGCAGCACAAAACCGGCGCTTTTGCCGTCGGCGTAAAGAATCGTTTCAATAATGTCGGCGGTATCGCCGTCGCGGTACCGGGTAATTTCCCACTGCGGGGATTTTTTTATGATTCGGTTTGGTTCGCAGTGCACGGGATCAGGCGAGGTTTTGATCGATGTCCACGGCGATGCCTCCGACGTACAGCGTGCCGCGTACACGGAAGTCTTTCCAGGCCACGGCGGCGCCGGGCGTAGGAGTAGCCAAACCGATTTTAGAAAGTAGCCAGTTCACCACACCGGCCGTTTGCAGGGCGGTGTACACTTCGCTGGCCAGGGCGCCCCAGTTGATGAGCGCCACAAATTCGGGCGCGGCGGTACCACGTGCCGGGATTGATACGGGTTCTTTTAGGGTGACATTGCCCAGGGCGGTGCCGCCGTAGAGCAATTGGCCCAAAAAACCTTTGATGGGGTACGCGATGGCGCCCCGGTTGAGTATGGGTAGTTTTACATTGATGCGGATGCCGTCGCCGGCCACCTGCAAAAAGGAAACGGAGGGGGAGCCTATATCTATCTTGACACTTTGCCTGATGAGGAAAAAACCGATCAGTGCGACTATGCCCAGGGTGAGGACTAAATTTTTGCCTTGCTTCGCCATACCCACAAAAGAATACAGAAATGCAGCCACTTTTCAGCGGTGAGCGGCAAGCATACGGCAAAACGACGGCAGATAGGCAGCAAATAAAAACCGCCAACTACTTGCGCAGAAGGCGGTCATAAACCCCAAAAAACCAAATGAATGCCCGACAGTGGTTTTTTGGCGGGCATTCATTTGGATGGGTAGGCAAATATAGGAAAATTATTTGATAACTATTCACCGACCGCTAAACGCGGCACGGCGTACAATCGGCGAAAACGTTTTGACTCGTACCGCTTACGTTTTTTACCATGTAGATGTTTGGCCGGAGATCGACTTTTACCAAGTCGTTTTTTGTGTAAGCTCTTCATTCTAAAACACCAATTGCTTGAAAATCTTCGAAATAAAGTATAGGCTGATTTTTAGCCGCCGTGAGTTCCGATAAAATAACCTCCCACCCTTCTACGGGCCCCGCGTCGGGAAAATTAAAAGTCCTGTACACCATTAAACCGGGTTGGTTTCGTATTGGGCCGACTAAACAAAAAGTGAATGTATTACACTTTTCCCCTTTCCTGGCTACCCGTGGTTTTTCGTCTGGGTCTACTTGTATGCCCCACGATGATGCGGGCCATATTATTGCTACTAACCGTATTACTTCCATTTACTAAAGTTTAATAAGGCAAAGTTAAACAAATAACTGGGTACATTTGATCATCTTTTAACCAAATCCGCGTATATGAACCGTATTGCATTACTTCCCGCCTTTATCCTACTCCTGTTTCTTTCCTGCGAAAAATCCGACACCTGCGACGGCGTACAATGCCAAAACGGCGGGGTATGTGTGTCGGGTGATTGCGATTGCCCGCCGGGTTTTACCGGTGCCAGGTGCGAAACGGAAAAAGCGCCGGCAACAATGATAATAAATACCGTGATGGTGAAAACTTTCCCGGCCGTCAATCCATCTGGCGCCGGCTGGGATGTATTCGACGGCCCAGACCTTTATTTAGTTATTAAGGATGGGCCCCAAGTGCTTTATACCTCCGAAAGTTTTTATGCAAATGCGGCGCCGGGGTTCGGTCAATTTTTTATACCTCAATTGAGCATATTCTACCCGAGCAGGCCGCTAATATTCGAAGTATGGGACAACGACAACGACTTGACCGAAGATGACTTTATAGGCGGCATCGAGGGCCCTATTTACCGGGCCGGTGAAAAATTCCCAACAGCATTTACGGTACAGTGCAGCGGCTGTACAGTGTCCTTTGAAGTGTCCGTAAGCTACTATTTTTGAACGCGGAAAAAAAAGGGGCGTCCATTTCCCAGGGACGCCCCAAACCGCATATTGATGAACTGACGCCGGGGCATTTCCCGACATCCTTTCGACTATGAACCCAAATTTAAAACCTCGTTGATCATTCTAAACCGGACGTGTGTCCATGATTCCAGGTTGTACCGCTCTACGATTTCATCCCGGCCGGCTTCCCAGGCGCCGTGTATTTGTTTTTCGTCCCAATCCATGTTCCGGAACGAGTATTTCCATTCCGGTTGATCTGAAAAATTGGTTAGCGCCACGGCGCCCGCACAAACGGCTTCGATCTTCGCAATGTTCGATTTTCCGTGATTGAACGGCAAGTTTTTCCGCATGGGCTTCCATACGAAATTCGGCTTTATCTGCCGCATTAGTGAGAAATAGCCGGTAACGGATGCCCATGGCATAAATTCTACATGATCATCGTGTTGCCAGGTTGGCATATAGCCGATCCATACAAACCGTTTGCAGTTGCGGGTTATCTTGAAATAGTCCGACATACCCGCGTATACATCTTCCTGATGGTTGTAATCCCCACGCCAAACAACGGTTTTGGAAACCGGGTTTGGCGCCCCTACGATGTCCGACGGCAAAACGGCGTTGGGGATTATGGCCGTTACCGGATGCCCGTACAAGTCCTTCAAAACGGCGGTACTGGCCCAAACCATATCTGCCAGCGAGACTATTTGTTTTATGATGTGGCCGGTATTGTAATAGGCCAGAAATGCCGGTGATCCGCTAGGAACGTTTAAAAGGTCGTCATCGTGGTCGATGATGATCCGGATACCCAGGCTGCGCACCTGGGCCAGTACGTTGAGCTGCGCCGGCGTGCTCGGGCGCCAGGCAATAGCCACATCGGCGCGGGCCATGTCAACGGGGAGTATTACGCCCCGGTTCCATATTATTTCGACCTGGTCGGCATACATGCTTTCGAGCATTAACATTGGGCGGTACATCCGCCAATGCGTAACGCCGCCCATTCCTTCTGGTTCGTTGAGGATCAGGATTTTGATTTTGTTCGACATTGTTGATTGTGCTTTTGGTATTTGTGCAGATGTACAAGAGTAGTACACAGCAGGTCTACAAGTATGTTTAAAAACGGATCGGGGCCGCTGGTTGACCATGTGGGGTATTTCACGACGTCCACCTCCAGGGCATCTATTTTTACATCAGGACCGGCGTAAGCTGAGACAATATCCTGTACACAGGTAAACCAGGTATGCCAGCCGGCCGGGTAGTACAGGGTGATGAGTGTCATAATTCCAGGTATCGAATGATCAGAATTGATTCAGCGCGTGTAAACTCTTGCCGGCGTTTCCAATCCTGTTCTGAAATATTAAGAAGATCAAGTAACTGGTCGGTAAAGATCAGTTTTCGCAGTCGCCGGCTGGTACGGCTGGTGCGGTGGGGGATACTGAACCGCGCGCAAATCCATTTTTTGGTAATTATGTCGGGGGGCCACTCCCCTACCCTGCCTGCCAGATTGTTGCCGGAAGCGCGGCGGGCTTGTTCGCCGGGCAATAAAGGTTTACTCTGTTCACGATCAACCATTTGCCGTTTTTTTTTAGCGTTTTAGCGTCCTGATAGAATCCTGCCCGAATCCTGAGCAATACGACGGGGTGCGGGATAAGCACAAAACAAAGCAGGCGTGCCACCTGTACAGCAATTTTCGTGCAAGATTATCAATTTAAAATTGATTGAATCAATTATTTTACTTACAAAGTTTGTCATGTTATTTCCAATTGTGAAGTTTTAATCTATTTTTGAAATGGTAGCGTGCGCTCGATTCCATAAGAATTTCCAAAAAAAAGTGTGCAAGTGTAGCCAACAACTTGAACACGCATTTAAAATACTGAAAAACAAATACTTGTCCTGCTACACTTTTTGATTTAAAAAGTGTAGCCGCTACACTTTTGTTTTTGATCAGAAGTGTAGCCGGCCTGTTTTGGCTACACTTCTGGCTACACTTTTTTTTTGATTTTTTAAAAGTGTAGCCAAAAGTGTAGCAAGACTAATGTTTTGATTTTCAGTTTTTTATTTTTATAAAATCGGCTGAAAATCAAAAAAACTACACTTGTACACTTTTTTTTAGGTTGAAAATATTTTGCATGCGTTAGTAAATTGTTATGCGCCAAGTTTTTGAAGTTTTCGCAAAAATTGTGAAGTGTAAACGGTAGTGTGTGCACTCCCCTACCCTGCCGGTGGATGGGGCAAAAAAAAATCCCCGGTGGGGATGATCCACCGGGGATTTGTGCGGCTAACTGTCGCCGGCCGGCCCACGGCGCTAAACGCGCCGTGGGCGGGCCGGCTTTGAGTTATGCAGGGATAAAAACAAAGTCATCTTCGGTTACGTCTACATCGTGACTACTATCACCGTCTGCGACGTATGCAACCAATTCGCCGCCGGAGGCATCCGCACCGCTTGCGGTTTCGTCACCGTCATCTAACTCCCCTATATTCACAATCGTGCCTTTTGGAAAGGCGAGTATGTCCGTTGCAGTAATTCGTGCTCTGCCTAATTCTATCATGGCATTATATTTTACCGGGATAAAAAATCCGCATAACCCCGCGCCCCCGTACAGCCGCGCTATGCGTCGCGCCCATCGTGGGCGCACTCAGTTAATTAATAGAATGGCCCTTTGCCAATGTTAATTTTTATCAATAAATTAATTGCTTCTTTACCAATTTGCCTTTTTTCTTCGCCTGCTCGATCAATACCCCACTTTTCGGCTACTTGAATAAGTATTGGCCGGACTAAATCAAAACGGATGTACTCAACATCCGATTCTAAAACCTTTTCTGTAAACCACGACATTTCGCTATTTTGTGATTGTTTGATGTATATTTTATCCGGTGGATTCATATTGTTTTTTTTATTCTTAATGGACGTAATTTCGGTTTTAATACCCATAATACGAGCATATAAAAATATGCCCTTAAAAATGTATATCGATCCGGGTAAAAATGTTCCCTGTGGGAATTTCTAATATCAATCCAACAAATTACATCTACTCTACTTTGGATTTTCCAATACGGTTTATCGTGGCTTCTGGGTACCCGTTTTGGTTGTAGTATCTTCAGGAAATGTTTTTTTTTCATTATTCCTCTATTTTAGGTTCATACGCGTTAGGATCGTCGTGATCTTCAAGGCTACGTAGTACGGTTACTTCCCATTCTGGATTGTTTCCGTTTTTTGATTCTGTAAATTCTAACCGCCAATAAATCCGGCAGGCATCTTTGTAGTAGTAGGTTATTTTCATACGTATTTTATTTATCCAGTCTGGACCCGCCACCGGGGCCGGCCTGAAATTCTGTTAAAACTTCATCAATCCAAACGGGGTTCAATATCCGGTAATAATAATCAATCACGAGGAAGTCCCCACCCGCCACCGCTTGCCATGCCCGCCACCAACGGGCATGCACACAAAACCCGATCCCGGTAATCTCCCCGAAGCGTGGCGGCTCGCCTACGCGCTCCGGAATGATGCGGCCTGGCATCTTCACCCGCCACAAAATTAGGTCGTTTTCGGTTGTTATATGTTCCGAAATGCGGGCAAGCGCTTCCGGGTGGCTAAACATGTCGTCGTCATCCAGGTGGATGAGCCAGGGCGCCGAGCTGGCGACATACCGGCGCATGGTGTTGAAATACAGGTTATGCCCGCGTCCGGCTTCCTGGTTCATTTCTACGACCACATCCGGCGCCGGGTCGTCGTACATATAGGTGTCTTTCGAATTGTCGCGGCTGACGATCCAGGACGCCGGCAGCGTCTGTGCGCGGATGCTGCGCCGGCATTCGGCGAAGAATGCCGGGCGGTTGGAGGTGCGGGTTAGGATGGTAAACATTATTTTAGATATTTTTCGTAGAAAAAATTGGTTAACTCTGCCCAAATTAATCTTTCATATTTGGCGGCTTCTGGGGTTATTCTTTTAAAGTAGATGAGGCGCGGGTAATATTTATCTCTCATTTTTAGCTCCCTCATTAACTCATCGACATAAACCGCCGCGCTCGGTTTGTCTATTGTATCTATATCGTTTTTTATTATATAATTTATGGCTTCTAGTCGGCTTACTTGTATTGCCAGTTGGTTAATAATTGCGTTTACTTCCTCCTGATCAACGCCCTGTTTTATTTTTTTTGCGATGATTTTAGGGTAAGTCGTGGCGCGTTTTTGTAGTTCGCGGGTGATGGTGTCAAGGTAGTCGGATACGGCGTAGTTCATATTGTTATTTGTTTGAATTATAAATTTCTGATGATATTCCTAATAATGCGTTTTTTATTGTTAGGTTGTATTGATCTGCCCCTAATTCCATTGCTATTTTTTCTAAAAATGCAGGTCCAGGGGTATTTATTCCAAGGCCTTTGGCTATTGTTATATTTCTGTGAATTTGGACGGCTATTTGTAATGATTCGTACTCCGTTAGGTTTGTAAAATTTTCTAAAACTGATTGGTAAATTCCGATAATTTCTTTAAGATGATCCATAATTAAAAAGGTAAGTCCTCCCCTACTACCGTAGGTTCAGCGGTGAACAAATTAAGTTTCAGTTTCAGCCCTTCCAGCCATTCCAGCGGCGCGGCGCCGTAGGTGGTTTCCAGGTATTCGGCATTATCTCCGAACGCGGTTTGCAGTTCGGATATCCGGTTTGGCGGGTAGTTCTCTACTACTTCGGAAGGGGTGCAAAATTTCCAGATGGGAAACTCTATGAACCGGCCACGGGTGCGGATGGCGGTGTATTCCCAGGTGTTGGCGGTGATCCACGCGGCGTTGTGGATGCCGCTGAGTTCGGTGAGCACAAATGATGTTGGTTTGTCGCGGTAGATGCAACGCATATCCCCGACGGCTACCTTTTGGAAGTAGTTCGGGGTTTTTGCCTCGTACAACTTCCCGCCGTACGCCTGCATGATTACTTTAAGATATTCGCTTGTCAGTCGGACGAATGGCGCCGGCAGTTCGCAGCGGAGAAAGAGCATGTTTAGCAGCTCTTCCATATTCTGTTGCACAACGTCTTTCGAGGCCTGGCGCAACTTTATCAAGGCCTCGTTTTCATAGTCCGCCGGCTCAAAAAATAGCCGGTCTTTTGGTTTTCCGTTGTTGTACAGCACCCCGCGTTTTTGCAGGAAGTACATAAGGTACGGTATCTCCCTGTATAGTTTGTCCTCAAAATTGGGGTCTTTTTGGGCGATGGCGTTTACCCGCATCACAAAAAAACGGGTGGTGGTGCTCCCCACTTTCATAAAACTATCCTCGTGGTTTGAGGCAAAACAGAACTTGCAAAACGATTCCTCTACCTCACTGTCCCGGTGTTTGCGCTCTACTACCATTTCATACCCGGTTATCAGGTCCTTTAGCTTGTTTTCGATCTGGCCTTTTTCGTCCTTCGTTTCCTCCACCCCGATGAACACGCGGCCGCTCATAAGGGAATTGAAGTTGGCCCCGATACGGGAGGCGTCTGTTTTGGTGGCGTTCTGGCCGAAAAGTTTGAGCATGAGGTTTATAAAGGTGCTTTTACCGGTACCTTCTTCGGTGCTGACGAGGGCCAGGGCTGGCAGGCGTTGTTTTGGCGACAGGTAGCACAGTGCCAGCCAATCCCACCCAATGGACAGAAATTGGTTTTTGTATTCCTGGTGCCCGAATATGTGTTTCATAAACCGGGCGCTGTTCTGTATTTCCGGGATTTGTTCGTAGTCGAACGCGGCGGGGTCGCCGGTGAATCCTGGCGGCAGTGTAAATTCCTTTGGCTTGTACGGTAGCGGCTGGTACCGGTTGAAGAACATAAACTTCTGCTCTTCGTATAAGTGTTGTATAACCCTCCGGTATTCTGTATGTGAAGGTTCAGTTATCCAATTTGTAAATCTAGGAATATCTTTTACAAACGATGTTCCTTTCTCCCTGATTAGTTCCGCCACGGCGCGGCGGACATAAACTACGGTCATGCCGTCGCTGTTCAGGTCGGGTTTTATTTGCCGTTCCAGGTAATCGTCGAGCACCTTGATATAGGTATACTCGCTGGCCTTTTTGTTCGTTTCTTCGGTTTCCTTTTGGGAGCGGAATTTTTTTACCAGCTCTTCCAGCCGGCGCGGCGTGATTTCCAGGTTGCCGCTTAGGGTATTGATATAGATATCCCTGGCGTTGTCTTTGCCTACTTGCGCGATAAGCCCGGCTACATAGTCCTGCATTTCGGCTTTTTGTACCGGGCTGGCGTTTTCGCGCCACTCTTTCGCGCAATGCAGACGAATGTACATTTCTATCGCATCTTCGGTTTTGATAAGGTCGAAGCGTAGGCCGCGCTCGATCATTTCCCCGGCATCCTTGCAGCCGTTTGGAAAGGTGACGATTCGAACCTCCCCTATCGGTAGCAGGGCGCTTACGGCCTTCCAAACGGCTTTTTCTACTTCGGGCCTGTACGATTTTTCCCCGGGTGTTATTTGCGCGTCAAGGGCCAGCATAAAACGGAGCGGGCGCGTTCCGTTGTAGCCTTTCAGGGTGCGTAGGTGTTCGTCGGTGAGTGCGGTACCGCACAGCGCTATGTTGTTCGGTTTGCCCATCTGGGTGAGGGCCATGCTATCAGCATAGCCCTCTATTATCCAGATTTCGCCCGTGGATCGAATCGATTTATCTGACCTGGCCAGGTTGAACAGGTATTTTCCTTTTTCGTATACGCCGGGCACGTTGCGCCCGTTCAGATACTTGTCTCCCTTTTCCTGTTCGCCGATGGCCCGGCCTACCATGCTGATAATATTGCCCCGGTGGTCGTGGATGGGCAACGTAGCGCGTTTGTAGTGGCTTAGGTTGCCTTTTTCGTTGGCCACGCCGGCGGTTTGCAGGGCGTCGGCGGTGATGGGCGGCGCGGTGGTGCCGGGGCAATACCCTACCCCGTACAGGTCCAGGATTTCGGGGCTGAACCCGCGTTTTTTCCAGTAGTCGCGGCCGGGGTTGCTGTCCGCGTCTTTGTTTAGGCTAAAATGTGCCTGTAAGGCGGTTAGGGTGGCGTGTACCTGCTGGCGCAGGGCAAAGGCTGGATCGGGCCGGCTCGGGCCGGTGGTGTGTTCCAGGGTGATGCCGTAGCGAGCGGCCAGGTGTTCAAGGGCTTGGGGATACGACAAGCCGCGGGCGCGCATGACGAAGGTCAGCGGGTCGCCCCCTTCGCCACAGCCGAAACATTTGAATATGTTTCGGGATGGGTTGACGTGGAATGATGGCGTTTTTTCGGCGTGAAACGGGCAGCAGGCGCGGAAGTTGGCGCCGGCCTTTTTCAGGTCGGGTATTGCTTCGCGTACTACGTCCTCTATTCGGGCGGCGTCGCGTATTTGTTGTATGGTGTGGTCGGTGATCATGCCGGGCGAGGGTTGGGTAATTATTAATCAGTACAGGCGCATGAAATAGAAATAAATGTGCTTTCGGGTTCTGGCATATCCAGATATAACTGTGTGCTGGCTATCTCTTTCAATTTTTTAAAACTATACTCCTTTCTAAATTGACCATTCCTTTTCCGCTTCGCTGATATTTTTGCTCGTTCCTCTTGTTCTATCCACCACTCTATTGAGTCCGGTTCTTCCCGGATTCGGCGTATTTGTTGCCATTTCGATTTTAAAAAACAAAAATCGCAGTTGTCTGAATGACTGTTTATTGCCAGATTGAAAGGTTGCCCCCCCCAAAAAATATCCCGTTCATTAACTGTTATTTTCATATCGTTTAAGGGCATTTCTACCCATTCTGGCTCTTTACCGGCGGCGTTTTGCGCCTTTTTTCGCGCTACTCTCGTCGGTTCATCGTACCGAAGTCCTATAAAAGTTGGTATCAATCCCCTGTGCTTTAAAACAGTACGTACATACCTCCGAACTGTTTTTATCTTTAGTTCTGCTGTACAAAATCGTTTTACAGGATTTGGAAGGATTCCGCGGCCACTAGAAAGCAATTCATAAAACGGCCGGCTACCTGTTTCGCGCCGTGCGGCGGTTTCGTATGTAACGACCTCAAATTTTGGCTTTTGGCTTCGGTATTCCAGCCAAATGATAGGAATGTTCCAACGTATTGAACATTCCTGTACAAAATCTAATGTTGCGTTGTGCTCTCTGCCCGTATTGCAAAAACATACAATGTCGCCGGGTTCAGAACCAAACCCGTTATCTATCAGGATTTTTAACATCATTGCAGATGAACGGCCTCCGGAAATGCTGGCAACTCTCATAAGCGCATAATTTGAGAAATGAGGAAAAGAAACAGGATTATTATGCCTGCCCATTTGCAAACGCGGTCATCTTCTTCGAACATGGTTTAAAATATTTGATACCAAGGTTTGGGTTTGATTGCTTTGATTTTATGGGTATTCGGTTTGGCCTTTTTAGGCTTGTGGGCGTTGCCGGGTGTCGCGTATGAAATGGCATTGTACCGGGTTAGAGCGGCATTTTTTACCCATTCATTTTCCCAGGCAATTTTATATTTTGTGACCGCCTCAATTAGTTGGCTGTCTGTCATGGTGGCTAGCTGGTAAATGTTTATCGGCATCATTGGACAGTAATTTTGATATTATTTTGTTTCTCAATCCTTTAAGTGCGTCCGGATTGAAGATAAAGCGGTAATCGTACCTGATGAGGTTGTTTGCCTCCTGGTATGCGGTGTTGAAATCCATGATGTTAAAAATTTGCAGGGTGGGTAGGTCGTGTAGGTGGGGGGCCTACCCTACCCTGCCGTGTGTAAGTGGGTTAGGCCCTGGCTTGCTCTGCTTTCCGGGTTTGGTATTCTTGTTCGTCAATGTGTTTGTATAGGTCCCTTAGGACTTCTTTGGCGTATGGATAGGCCCGTTTGTATTCGTACAGGGTTTGAAATACGGTTTCAAGAAATAGGTACATTTCGGTACCTACCCTTTTGTCTGGCTCAAAGCCTTTTTCACGTTGAATATTTGAATACTTGATAATATTGGCGTGTAGGCGGTCGGCCACTGTGTGCGGGCGCCCGTTTTCGTTTTTCAGGTTGGCCACGTCGCGGCCAAGGAGCGTTTTATAATGTTTTATAGTCTCGTCTGTGCCTATTGCCGCGTGATTCTGTGGTACATTGTGGTACAGCGTTTCTGGCGGGTCGGTTGGTAGGCCATTAACGGGTTGGGGCGGTGGGGTGGGGGCAGATCGTACATTACCTGTTTCGTCTAGGTTGAAGCCGATGGGGTTGGAGTTGTAAAACTGCCCGTTGCCGGTGGAGTAGTTAAACTGTGGTACAGCGTTTTGCTGTTGGTTATTTTGGTTTTGTCTGCTTTGTTTTCGGTCGTGCAATTTCTTTTCGCAACTGCCAGAGATAATAAGGAGAATAATTTGCCCGACTTCTATTAGGCCACCAAAAAGGGCCGTCCAGCCGGCAGCCGTTTTGGTATTTGTATCGGCAAGGGTAGTTTGTCGGCTGTATTGCTGTTGTGCCTGATCAATCATTGCCAGGCGCTGCGTTTGAAGTTTCGAAATCGTTTCTTCACTCCGTCGGATGGAGCGTTGGCCCTCCACGGTTATTTTCCCTTTCCACCGCATTTTTTCCGCGCTTTGTTGGGCATTGCGCGCTTCGCTTATTTGCCGGTCAATGTCGGCCGTGTTTGGGCTGAATGTTATTTCCCGTATTGATTTTTCCGTTGATATTCGGCTGGTGAGGTCGTGAAGTCCGGATGTACTGTTTTTAATTGACCAGTAAAATGTCAATATGGAGAAAGCCAAAATGCCGCCAAATAAAATGGTATCGTGCACTGTTGTCCAAAAACGGTCGAAATATAAAGTTCGGATAGCCCGAATGCCATAGTAAATTTTTCCGTTCTCAATCAGGAATGCAATAATTATAGCGCCGGGAAGGGCTACCCAGATAGGGTAGGAATCTGACAAAAAAGAGTAATAGAAGAACCCACAAAATACAAAGGAAAACAGCAGGGAAATTGGTATTAAAATGTCCCTGGTACGTTGTAGGGTTTCGTCGGCTATGGTGCCTGGGTCTGAAATGTGTTGTATTTCTTTAATCCGTTTGTCAGCGCCGTTGGTCCATAGTTTTGACCACCAACTGCCGTTTTCTTGCGAATGATTACGAAAAGACATAATTTTGTGCCGTTAAAGAGTGAAACAATATTGTTTTATGTACCCTTTCCTATGTCACTAGGGGAGGGTATTTTTTTTGAAAAAAAGCGGGGTAGATGCTCGTTTGCATTTCCCCCGCCGCCCCGCCTCGGGCGTAACTAGCTGACCAGCATGCGCGCCGTTTCTTGTTTTTTGGCGGCGCGGTCAATCAATATTTTCGAATCACGTTGCAGGATTTCCGCAGCGGTTTTTTTTACTTTATCAATCAGCTCCTTATTGCTCGTCACCTCCGATTCATGCCCGTTTAGTATTTTCGAAACCGAAGTTTTCGAACATCCACAAATACGGGCGATAGTGTCCGTATGCCCCCACCACTCGGGGCGTATTTTTTCTTTTCTCATTTTACTGTTTATTTAGAACTTTACTGCAAAGTAAATGTAAAACTATTGATTGAAACAAGTTTTTTACTAAAATTAGTAAAATAATTTTTTGGATGATTGATTATGACAGTAGCGCAAAGTCGTATCTCTCACAAAACCTGACGATTATCATGTCCATCTGGAAAATGGACCAATACCAGTTTAGTTCGCTCATCGGCCTAAATTATCCGACGTTCAACAACTACATGAGCCAAAAATCTTTTCCCAGAATCCCCACACTTTTGCTGATTAGCGATGTTACCGGTATTCCTCTCGATCTTTTTTTACGACAAACCATACCCATTCACCTGATACCGGAATTTCCGTTACAGGGTGAAAAATTGGATATGGTTAAGGAAAGTGAACCGATCTACCGGGCAAATCACGCGCCCTTAATCGATTTTTCTACGCTTCAACGACGGTTGGAAGCGGTGGAGGAAAAGTTGTCGGTGCTGCTGGCGAATTGCCAGGCGTTGCAAGATGTTAAATAAATTGATATTTGTAAATTATGGGTAGACAGGTTTTTATGGTAGGTGGTGGGGTGGGGTGGTTTTTCCCTCCTCCTCCGCAACAAACCCCATTAAACAACACATTACCAACACCTTACGCCATTTCTACCCGCTGCATCCTGGCAAAAAACACCAAAATTGCCACCGATTGCCGCCGCGAAACGTAGAACATGGCAAAAAAAACGTTTGTCCTTTCGCGGGCGCACCTGGTCACCGGGGCCCGGTGGTACATCGACTTTACCACGGTGGACCTGATCACCGGCGAAGAAACCCGGCGCCGGCAACATTTCGACCTGAACGAAATTGAAAATCTGGAAATCCGGCGCGCCGTGGGTGAGCGGCTGGTAAAGTACCTGGCCGTCATCCTGGACATACGCGCACCTGTGCAGCCTATCTGCACAACAAAGGCGGATCCGCCGGCCATTATGCTACGCGAAGCCGTGCAGGCTGTGGTACATGTGAAAACCAGCGGGCTACGCAAAAACACGCACAAAACATACCGGTCCATCGGCAAAATATTCCTTACCTGGGCCGAACAACGCCACTACGCCGGCACGCCGGCGCCCGATTTTGGTAAAAAACAATGCCGGGCGTTTTTCGACTTCCTGCAAACCCGGCGCGATTACCGGGCCTGCACCTTAAACAACTACCTGACGGCCTTGCGCATCCTGTGGGGGGAAATGATCGAGCGGGAAATATGCCAGGAAAACCCATGGAAAAGCATAAAACCCCGGCGCGGAGAGGAAAAGAAACGGCGCCCGTTTACGCCCGACGAACGCCGGGTAGTGGCCGCAGAAATTGAAAAAACGGACTACTGGTTGTTCCGGGCGCTGTTGCTGCAATTCTTTTGCTACGTGCGCCCAGTGGAAATCTGCCGGCTGAGGTTCCGGAATTTCCACCTTTCGAAAGGACTGCTAAAAATAGAGCGGCAGCAATCGAAAACATGGACGGAGCGCTGGGTTACCATACCAGCCAGCGTGTTGCCGTACTTCGTGGACGGAGTATTTGACCAGCACCCGGTCAACTACTTTTTATTTGGGCGCGGCCTTGAGCCCGGCACGCAGCCGGGAAATGAGGGGAGAATGTACAAACGCCACAAATCGATTTTGGACCGGTTGCGCCGGGATGGGCATTTGGGCGATACCTCGGGGCTATCCTGGTACAGCTGGAAAGATACCGGTATCAGTATGCACAGCCGGCAAACGTCGCTGCTGGCCACGAAGGACCAAGCCGGGCATACATCGACAGATATGACGCTGATTTACTACCAATCGGAGCAGGTAAACGCGGAATATGCCAAGCTAGATAACGACCTGTTTTAAATTCAAATAAAATTGATCGATTTTGGCAAAAACTTGTTCAGGGGTATCATTTAGGCTTACTTCCATTGTATGAATATCGGTACTAATGGTTGACAATGGATTGTTTACCAAAAAAACACCTTTACGGTCAGTTTTTAAGAATAAATGACCATTTGGAGCGGTAAATAAAGTTATTCCACCGCCTTCGCTTTGATAAAATGATATATTCATTTGTGCTTTTTATTGCACAAAAGTAATGGAAAGGAAAAACATAAAAAAACCCCCTGCCGCGTATGGCAAGAGGTAACATATATAATCTCGTGAAAAGGCTAAACTTTTGGCCTCGGGGTAGGGGTTTTGAGCACATTGAGCGGCACTAAAACTTTGTCGTACGTCAGCGCGGCGCCGACAAAACCGACGGCGATGCCCCAACCGTTCGAAAATCCCAGGGCGATGAACAGGCCCCCCACGACGGCGGCAATAAGGATATACCTGACGGCCACCTTTGGTACTGATCCGGCATTGGGGAAAAATGCGGCCTGCAAGCGGGTAAGCAGCGTAATAGCCGCCCCGTAAATGACCGTGTACCAGCTGAATACCTTTTCCAGGCTGGTACTTGGCGTAAACGGATTGTCCGGATTTTCCGGCGCTTGAGCGGCCAGGATGGTGCCGAACATCGCGACAAGAAACAGCACAAGGCTGAAACGGGTAAGGGTAAGTAGTTTTTGCATAGTTGTGTAGGTTTTGTTTAAGATATTGAGCCACCGGCGGCTAAAAAAATTAAACACCTGGGAGTAAAAATGCCCACGATGGGGAAATACCATGTACTCCACGGCGCCGCCTTCCAAATAGCGTTGCTTCGTTTTTGCTATACTCGATCACTTGTGAGCGGGCAGTTAACAGGCGCTGAAGGTCCAAACGGGCATTTCTGGCCCTGGCTTCCAATGGCGCGGTAATCCGCTGCACGTCGGCTTTCGATGCGTTGTTTTGTGCAAGTAGCCGGATTTTGTTTTTTAAATCGCTTTCGGCCTGTTGTACTTCCCGCTGTGCGTTTTCAACCCGACGCCCGCCACGCCTCCGCCCTCCACGTCGCCCCAAAACAATGTCCCGGCATCGTATTCCGGTATCGGTGTTTTTTCAAACGGTCCACCTGGGCCCCAAAGCACGTTGATAGCGTTTTGGATGCTCCCGTACAGGGCCACGGCCTGTTTGTAAACGTTCTGCGCGTAGGCCAGCCAGGCCGCGTAATTGTTTTGCAGGTTGCCGGATGGAGTGGCCGGCGGTACGATGTAGCGGGGCCGCTCCGTGAGTTTCACCACGGCGAACACCAGCAGGGCAACGCCAAAAAGTTTTTCCTTTTTCATGCTCCTGTTTTAAGTTTTTCAAACCCGCCACCGGCAAAGAAACTTTGCCAGGTTAGGCCGGCCGCTGCCCCCCAAATTATTTTTCCACCGCCGTTTTGCGCCTCTGCGAACCGGTAGGTACTGTACGCGGCGCCGGCCAGCCATAGCCATCCGCCGATGGAGCACAGCGGCGGGAAAATCTGGCAAAGGATCGACGATTGTTCGGCCGTGCCGGTGGCCAGGGCTTTCACGTATCGCGCTACCTCGGCGCCGGTATAGGTTTCGGGCACAACGCCCTGATTTAGGTTGTACCACGCCTTCCGCCCGTCGGGGTATTCCGCGTATATACGTACCGCCGGGTACCGGTTTATTTTCCACTGCTCCAGTACGGGCAGGTCGTTGCCTTTGTATTTGTTCAGGTAAAAATATTCGATGGGCAGCCCGATAGTAGGCTGCAATTCGGCGCGTGCCGTTTCCAGCGCGTCATAAAGCGCCAGTTCTTCGGCCGTCATGGGAGAGCCGACGCCCATGCCGCTATTTACGAGCTTCGGATTATCGCTTATAAAGATTATGTGCAGGCGGTTGGCTTTCATAGCAGTGTCCAGGCGTAGTTAAATTGTTCATCGGTGACGGCATCACGGCCGTTTTCTACCCGCGTCATGGCCTTTATAATGGCGCGCATGGTGGCGCGGTCGGTGGTGTCGATGGGTGCGGTAGGCGGTATGCCGGTGGCCATCGATACGGCGGCGACATACGCGGCGGTGTCGTTGTTGTCGGCTGCCGGGGCCCAGGTGCTGACAATCTGTTGAATTGTGTTTAGGCCTCGATCCCGCTGATAGGATTGAAGGTTTTTAATCATTGCGCGGATACCGTACACGTAGGCGGCAAACTGCTCAAAGGCGCCGTCAGTGTTTGCGCCAAGTGGTATTTTACCCTGCCACGGCGTAGAACCTTTCCTGATGTTGCCGGGGTTGTTGTTGCGCATGCCGCGCGGTAGATTGGCCTGACCCAGGTAGGAGAGGGTGGCCACCGTTTCGGATGCGGTGGCCATGCCGAGCACGGGGAACAGCAGGAAAACGCCCAGCAGGGCCAATATTTCGGTGGTGGTGATGCGCATTTTTTTGGTCTATCGCAGCGCCTATACAATGTATTTTGCCGGTAGCGGCGCATCGAGGGAGAGCGGCAGCAGGCGCCGGCGGATGAGGCCAACGCCCGAATCAGTCGGCAACCCGGTACCGGGCCCGGTAGGCAGGTCGGGTATCAGGATGGTACCACCACCGCCGCGGCTTCCGCTGGTGAGCACGTAGGTAAGGACGGCGCCGGCCACGGCGCCAAGGAGAAAGGTTTTGTTTTGCCGGCTTCCTGTGCGCCGGCGCGTGCTTTTTTTCTTTTTGCTCATCGTGTACGTGTTTTGACGGCGGGGGCCGGTGGATTTTTTATGTAGTCGCGTAGTTCGCGGATAAGGTTTACTTGTTCGGCGTTCAGCTCCATTAGGCGTTCGTTACAGGTACTGGCCTGGCGCCGTTCTTCGCGGCGCTCCTGGTACAGCACGTACAGCCCGACGGCCATTACTACCACGCCAAGGCCTTGCATCAGTAACCAGTATAGAAGCCGCCATTTCATATCCAAATTTTCCGGGCCGGTGGGGGGGTATCCCGTTGGGCCTTTTTGCATTTTATTGAAGTTTTACGCAATAGAACCGCGCATTTGCGGCGGTTGCGTTTGATAACCAAATTAGTTTGTACGATTCCCCGGAAGCAATTGTAAGCGTTCCTGACGTTGTTGCGTTAGTCTTAAAAAGCCAACTTTGGTTAGTTTGCACCGTTGCGTTTCCGCTGCCCCAATTATAGATATAACGGACTGTGGTAAACGGATTATCTAACCGTGCATCTGGCGTATAATTCAGATTAACCGTGCTTGTTATTGACGCGGTGTCTATAAGAATTTCGGTTACGCTTTCAGATGGGGAAATACTTGCAACCGTAGCGAACCCGGCAAGGGTAGCGCGGTTCGCTGGAATGGCCACCCACGCGGACGCCGAACCGCCGGGGGTGAAAGAAAGTACGTCGGCATTAAAGGCGCCAGCGCCGCCCCATCGGCTGTGACTGCCGTCACTTTGTAGTATATCCCCGGCACTGCCGTCGCTGCCTTGGGTAAGTATAGCAATGCCGTTTGTATCTATTGTAATTTCCTGCCTTACGTCAACAGAAATACTGTCTATAATAAACGCCCTTATTAATGAACTTGCACTACCAACATCTTCCGCCGTCGTGGACACTATTGCTAGTTTTCCGGTCCCATTTTCCCCGCTTTCAATTTGTGATCTTCCGCTGTCTTCTTCGCCGTAAAATTGATAGTAATATTGACCATTACCCCCATACGCAAAAAACTCTCCAGCGCTTTGGCGTATCTCCCTTTGGCCGTCCTGGTCATGGGCTGAGAAAAAACCGCCTACGCTGTCCCATTCTATATCGCTTGCATCCGCCCAATACGTATACAGTCCGTTACTTTTAATTACGTTTCCATTTGCGCCAGTTCCGCCGGTTGTCTGTATTTTCACGCCGTTTGTGTCTATTTCTATTGCGGCGCTGTTCAGTGCGACAGCATCCGGGTCCGAAATACTTAGCACAACCGACGAACTTTTCCCGTTTCCGGTATCGTCCGCCGTGGCGACTACGGCCGAAGTTGCGTTTGCAGGGGTTCTGCCACTTATGCCAATCCTTCCGATAGACACCTCGGCGTCTAGGCTGTACCCCAAGTCGTTTCCGTCGTCAGCCGAAATTTCAAGGCTTGTCATTGATTGAGATATATTTGCGTTTGCCGCCCCGTTTTCGGTTAGAAAAAGCAGCGAGCCGGTACCGTCGCCCGACCCGTAGCCAATTGTAACGTTTCCGGAAACGTCCATATCTATATATGAGGACTCATTTTGAACCGAAAAAACCCCCTCTGCGCTCGCATCATAAGTTATATATCTATCGTTTGCCCCGAATACATTACCAAGTGATAAGTATGTATCGGCTATGTCGATACCAACACCGTTTGATGCGTTTCCAACGTCACCTATAGTCGTCTTATCGTCAGACCTTATAATTAATCCGGTCCCGTCGTCGCGTAGGTACACCGAACGCCCTCCGCTTGCCGATTCAATACCTACATAGGAATCGTCTACAGACCCTGCGTACATTTCAAATCCTACATTAGAAAACCCATCCGTATACCTAAAACTTAGCGTAGACGATTCTTCTATTATAACGTCCCGCGTTTCGTTCGAGGGTATAGAACCGTTTGAATTGTATATATTAACCCCAACCGTATCTAATTGATAGAAATACATTAGGCCGTCATCTGCCGTACGAAGTATGTCCCCCGGACTTGCCGCCGTGCCATTAATTTGCGCCCATAGTCCGGGGCCAAAATTCCAATTAAAACCCAATTCGTTTTCGCTTGGCAGGGTTTCGTAATAAAAGCTTATAATAGATTTTGAGCTATCCACAGTAACCTTCCCCTGTGTTAAGAATTCGGCCCCGCCACCGTAGTTCTGGGAAAACATTTGCACTGTACGGTTAAGTGTGCCGCCGTAAAAACCGAAATTGTTATTAGAAAAAATGTCCCCAATAGTAAATTCGTCGGCCAAAAAATTCACCCCTAGGCCGTTGTTAGTTTCATTGAAATCGCCAAAACTACTTTCCGCCCCACCGGCAACGAACTCGTTGTCGCTTATCGTAGTATAATGCAGTTCATTTGCCGACGAAATAGAAACACCGAACCCGTCATCGTTTGGCCCAAAAACCTTTATCCCGCCGTCAGAAAGTGAATCATACGCGAAGTGTAACAATGCGGCAGTATCAACAATGACCAGTCTATCCGTGGAATCTGTAATAGTTCCGCTTGTAGTGTATATATTTTCCCCACCTGGAAAACTATCTATTGATTGGCTTCGAATTTTACCAATATCATCTGTATACAAAAAATTCAGTACCGAATTTGTATCCCGACGGGTATCCGGGTACTGGTGCATCTGAATAGTAGAATCTGACGCATTAATTGAAAAATGAGACACGCCGGCCGTCGGGGATTGTGGGGTGCCGGTTACCGTTGAAAATACAAACTCTCCATCCGGCGGAAAATAAAAGTAGGGCGTGCTGCCGCCGTGATCGAGCATGGTAAACGTTTCGTTCACCTTATCGTAAGCGGCTAAACGGGCATTTCGGCTGCCCTGGATCACCACCAGCGCCGCGCTGGCGCTGTCGTTCACCAGCAGCTCTGAGCCGGGCCAAACATACCGGGCTCCGATGCTGGCGTATTTGTATTTGTACAGGCTGTCCGTGATGGCATCCGGGCAACTATTGTCCGATATTTCGAGCCAATCCACGTCGCACGATCCGGCGCCGCCGTACGGGGCGAGCAGGATGCTACGGCCTTCCCAGTCGATGTACCATATACTGTCCGTGGCACATTTCTGCACGAAGATGGAAACCACGGCGTTGCCGGTGTCGGTGGGGGTAGTCAGTACGCAGGTATCGGCCACATTCACGTAAAAGGCATACCGCTGATCTCCGTTGGCATTTGTAAGGCCAATAAGCCCCTGCCGACTGCCGTCTATGAGGGGGCCGCGCTCCAGCTGCGTGAGCATGATACGGCTACCCTGCGCGGCCAGGTGTCCGGCAAAGGCAAAGAAAAGAATGTAAAGAGTTGAAATAATTTGTTTCATGCCTGCAAAAATATTTGTTTGGCCAAATCGGGGTTGGAGGTCACGAGTTTGTTTAAGGCTTGGGCCAGGCTTACCGGGTCGGTATTCAGGGCGCGGGATGCGTTTTGAATGTTTTGGGCAAACACGGTTTGCGGGTCGTTATCGTCGTCGTCGGTGCTCGAGTGGCCGTTCACCGGGGCCGGGATAGCCGCGGGGATGCCGTTTTTGTTTGCGAAGCCAAGCAGCAGGCCGGCAATAGCGCCGCTCAACTGCTCGTTCTGCCCGATGATATCCAGGAAACGTTCCCACCCGCTCACCGGGCCGTTCATCTGGGCTTTTAACTCTTCGTTTTCGCGTTTCAGCAGGGCAAGGTCGATCCGCTCCTGTATGTACTGCTCCGTACTGGCGCCTGGTAGGTTGCCTATTCCGGCCGTTTGCGGGGTGGCGGTGTTCGCGGCGCCTTCGAACACCTGCACGTAGGCCTGTGCGATGTAGTTGTTTGGCGCGCCGGGTTTGAATATCTGTACCCGGAATTTTGCCCCGTCTGGGTGATTCATCCGGCGGATGGTATCCACGAGGTAGGCCAGCGATTCCGAAGGAGAATCGAGGCGGGTGTTACCACAAAGACGCACTTCTTTTTCGCCATAGTTGCCGCCGTAAAGCGTCCAGTGCGACGGGGTTTTACCTTCCTCGTTGTTGCTCTGATTCGAATTGAACCAGTGTTGCAAATCTTCGTAGCGCGTCAGTGTCATATATAAGGGTATACGATTTCAAAATAGGGGATAGAAGAGTAGTCGGTAACGTATGGGTCCGCAAACAAAATAGTGATAAAGTTCGGGGCTGAAAATTCCCAATCCACGTCTTTCCGCTTGATCTGCCCGTTGTAATTGACCACGATCGAATCAACATCAAAAGGCGTTTCCGAAAGTTCCAAAACCAGCGTATCGGCGGCAAAGTTTTCCTCCTGATCATATTGATCATTTTGATAACCGGCTATGTAGCCATCCTGGCCAACATTCGGGCGATGTACTTGTATCATTGCCATCAGCAGTCCGATTCCTTTAGGATGACTATTTGTAGTTTGTTCGTACTGCCTCCGGAGAAAGTTACCGTCAGGTCATACACATTCATTCCGGCACAATCTTCCGTGACATTCAGGCTGAGTGTTTCTTTTGTGTCGAGCGTCCACGCGCCGTTTTCCAGGCTAATCGTACTGTCACCTGCATTGCGCAAGCAAATAGCGGCAATGCCCCGCAGGTCGGGTAGTTTGCCGCTTTTCGTCATCGGCGCCAGGAAAACCGGCCTTACTGTTTGCTTGTGTGCCATGAAATTATTTTACTTATTTTAGTAAAAAAATTGATTTACGAGTAAAATAATTGACTAATCCGGAACGCCGCAGTTATCGCAATCCAGCCCGAAGGTGATGAGTACAGACGCCGTGGCGCTGTATCCGCTTGCGCTTAGGCTGCCGATAATGATCCGGCTTTGGGTCGGGTCTATGTCTTTGACATTCACGTGTAGCGGTTCGGGGCCGTTGTAGTCGCGTTGCAGGTGCGCGAGCGGTATTTTTTGCAGCTCCGTACCGTTTTCGTTCACGAGGCTGAGGTACGACGATTGTACCACCGCATCGGAAGCCAACACGGCGCCGGTAGGGCTGTACAGGGTAGCGCCACCTGCACGCGGGACCATGATCGAGGTAATACGGCTTTGGCGGATACGGTTGCTTTCCGGCAGCGCGTTGGAAGTGCCGGCCGTGGTCACTTCGAGGATAACAAAACACTTATGTCCTTTGCAGCACATTTTTTTTCAAGTTGTGAGGGTGGAAAAAGAAAATAGGCAGCCGGCCGGCTATCCTGTACCGGCTGCCCTATCAGCACAATCTGTTCGTTGCCTTAAATCCGGCAGCTTTGCAGCGCGTAGCCACCGCCGGCCAGGTTCTTGACCCGGATACCCATCAGCACGGGCATAATGTAGTTACGGGTGGTGCCGTTCGTCACGCTGCCGTCGATGTTCGTCGTCACCCCCGCCAGGAGGTTCAGTTGAAGCAGGTTGTCGGCGTTGCCGTCCAGGATCACGATACTGTTGAGCTCTTTAAAGCCGCGGTCTCCGTCGGTGCCACCGTATTTGATCGTGGTTTCCTGCGCGTTGATAAATTCCTGACGGAATACGAGTTCGGAGCATGGAAGCGCCCACTGCTGGTCATTGTTCACGGACAGGCCCAGGAGGCCGCGTACGACGGTTTGCATGGCGGTGGCCTCGTTGGCGCCGCTGAACACGGCCGCGTACGGGTACGTGTATTCAGGGTAATTCCCGAACGCGCTGTACGCACCGCTGGCGCTGGTGTACGTGGCGCGGGTGAAGCGGACGCCGACGCCGGTGACGGCAAAGAAGTCGTTTCGGTCGATCTTGTTTTCCCCCGGTACCGGCGTGTCCACGGCTTTCACCGGGTTGAAATTGTAGTACGAGGTGTTCGGTACCAACAATTGCGGCATTTTTAAAATATCGTCGTACACCTTGTACTGACGGATGAAGTTGTCCGGCGTAGTGTTGAACGCCTGTGACAGCTGTTCAACTACCCGCATATAGTCGGCGCGGCCCTGGCTGGCCGGTGCGATGAGAGTTTGCATTTTTTTCAGAAAAAAAAGTTAAAAAATAGGGTGTAAGGTGTTCGGTATCTGGGTTCCGGTTGGGTTTAAAATTTCAGCGTAGCGGCGCCATCGGCGGTTACGGCCTGCGCGCCGGGCGTGCCGGCCAGGTACCGCGACGGGACACCGGGCGGCAGCAGGCCCATTCCGTTTAGGTTGAACACGGGTTTGGCGAATGCGACGACGCCGTTGGCGGCGATGCCGACGCCTACGCCGCTGAGCATGCCGCCCTGCGTGGCCAGGAATGCGCCCCCGGCGACCTTGACGAGGTTGCCCATCGTAGGGTTGGTGGACAGGAACGACAGGTTTTTCGTGAGCAGGTCAGCCGCCACGTAGCCGATAGCTGCCGGCAGGGCCTGTTGGGTGATAACGCCGACAACGCCGCCGGCGTTGAATCCGCGCATTTTGCTGCGTTTTTTCATACCATTCATACAACTGCACATGAGTTGTTAATTTTTGAGTGATGAGTTTTAGGTGTGTTCAAGAGCCGGTAGGACAGGATCAACCGCGCACAAATACGCAGTATCCTTTCCCGGCATCGTTTGGAGTGACGCGGGCCTTTTTGGCCGTGCCTTTTTTCCGGTGATTTTCCGCGCGTTTGCCGGCCTCGGCTTTCGTCAAGCCGCACGCGGCTTTTGTGAAGCGTTCACCGCTAAACGTTTTAGTTTTCGGGGTGGCTGCTGCCGCACCTACGCGGGCTTTTTTCTTACGCCCCGGCGATTTCGCGCCCGTTTTACGGCGGCGGGTGCTTTTCTTTTTTCCAATGGTTGCCATTTTGAAAAAGCGTGTTTTGATGAAGAATTAGGTTTGAATATTCCGGGCGCTATGCCGGTGTTTGTTTTTTGTTCGATTCAACAAGGTTTGCACGTGTGGTTAATTGTCGTCCAGGAGGAAATAGGCGCCAAGGCCAAGGGCCGCGTAGGTGATCAACTTGTTGTTTTGTTCGCCCGTGGTCGGGTTGTTGGGGCCACCTATCCAGTCGTTTTGTGAAGCGCTGAAAGCGTCGGTCCCGAATCCGCGCGCCTCGGACATTGCCTGTTTTGCTAATTCCTGTTGTTTTAGCGCGTTGATGAAGGCCAGGGCAGCCGTAACGGCCTGTCCGATGGCCTGCACAATAGCCTGAACTACTACGGGGTCCATTCCCTGCACGCCGGGCCGGTCCTTTTGTAGCTTGATCATATAGGCGGTGTATTTGGCCAGGTCGATGTCCTGGTTTTTCGACAGCGCAAACGATGTTTCTATGCCGTCGAGCGGGCCGGCGTTGATCTGCACATTTTTTTCAATCGTCGCATTATCAACCCAAAGCGACACGAGCGATTTTTGAACGCTAGTCACATTTGCCAAACCTTCTATTCCGGCCTGGTGGCCGATCATCTTGGAGTATACCCGGCTTGGAATGTCGGGGTATGAATCGTTCAGGCGCTGGTAAATGATGTGGTGAGAAATGGGTACCACACTGCCGTTTACTATCTTTTCAATGTTGAAGCGCTCTTCACAATATTTGCGGGCCCGCTGTGCTACTTCCGGCGGCGCGCCGGGGTTTATCTGGATATTTTTCAAACATTCCTGGTACCGGGCCTCCGCATCTATCGATACTTGCCCGATTCCGGAAAGCGCATTTTGGCGACCCAGAAGCGGCGCGCCGGCTGCCGGTTGGTTGTAGTGTACGGAGTTGGCAATAATTTGCGCGACGCCTTGTAATACGTCCGGTATGGCCCCGACGAATGAAACACCCCGGTGCAGGCCGTTGCCCAAAACGGTGTCGATCATCTGAACGGCCCGGGCGTATTCTGGCACCTCGGGGTAGAATCGGCTCAACAGGCTGTACCGCTGCCGAATAAGTTCCAAATTCATTTCCCCTTCGGTGAGGGACAAATAAGGAATGTAGC
>OBID01000221.1_pt1 | contig 25387 bp, 23 predicted proteins | sample 1519781 | NCBI WGS metagenome assembly OBID01 (sample SAMEA3991478, study PRJEB22521) | metagenome | biome: anthropogenic terrestrial biome; feature: sewage plant; material: sludge | place: Sweden | collected 2012-09-26 | reverse complement strand
TGAATGAAAGTCCAAAACTGATCGTACTCGATACGATGAATTTTTGGATGGACATCGCCATGGATCAATTATTGCAAGTGATATCCATGGTCGATGTATTGACCTTAAACGAAGAAGAAGCTCGTCAACTCAGCGGCGAGTTTTCGCTGGTCAAAGCCGCAGAGATCATCCATCGAATGGGCCCAAAAACCTTAATCATCAAAAAAGGAGAACATGGGGCTTTATTATTTTCAGAAGGTCATATCTTTTTTGCTCCGGCACTACCCTTGTCCCAGGTTTTTGATCCAACAGGAGCAGGAGATACTTTTGCCGGTGGGTTCATAGGGCATCTGGCGAAAACAAGGGATCTGAGTTTTGAAAACATGAAGCGAGCTATCATCTTTGGATCGGCTATGGCTTCTTTTTGCGTAGAAGAATTTTCTATTGACAAGATGAAAACGCTCAGCCAGGGATTGATCAATGATCGGGTAAGAGATTTTGTAGAGTTGGTCAGGTTCGACACAGATCTGAGTGAATAAAAAACAGACTTCTATTGAATCATCTTTTCACTCTGCCAACCTGTAAATCTCAGGTAGATTGCGTCCTAATCCATCATAATCCAGTCCATAACCCAGCACAAAATCTTTGGGTATATTAAAACAATAAGCATCCAACTGTACTGCTACCTCCAGCGCGGCTTCTTTAAATAGGAGTGCACATACAAATACTGATTTGGGCTGGTGGGATGCCAATACTGGCAAAAAACGCTGCATAGTATTGCCGGTGTCGATGATATCTTCGATGACGATGATATGTTGATTTTTCCATTTCTGAGATACATCAGCTTCCATCTTGACGATTCCCCCTCTCTCCATACCCTGGTAAGACTCTATTCGTATAAACTGAACTTTGCATTCAAAAGTCAGCTGCCGGATCAGGTCGGCCATAAAAATAAATGACCCATTCAGGATACCAACTAACAAAGGAGGGTCTCCAACAGCGTGATACCGGGCATTTAACTGATCAGCCAGGCGGCTTACCTCCAGGTCTAAAGTTGCCTTGTCAATAAATTTTTCAAAGCGTCGTCCATGTACTTCAATGTCTGTCATTAGTCTAATCCATATTTATCTACAAGATATACAAGCGAAGTCATAGCTGCCGCACCCAGCAATAATTCCCTTTTATTGACAGTTCCAAACTGGTCTATGCGAGTGTGATGATAATCAAAATACCGTTGGCTGTCCGGCTGTAGGTTGGCGAGCAATCCTTTTTGACTCTTTAATGGGCCTATGTCTGCCCCACCTCCTCCGTTATAGATTTTTAGGTCAAATGGCTCTAAAAGATTAGACCAGTTATTGACCTTTTTAAAATAGTTTTCATATACCTCTTTATCAGCTGAGAAACCAAAACCCCGAGGTGTAAATCCACCTGAGTCGGACTCCAGTGCCAGGATATGCTTTTCTTTCCTGGCATTGGAAGAATCTCCATAAGCTAAACCTCCACCCAATCCATTTTCTTCATTCATAAACATGACACATCTTAGCGATCTTAGCGGCTTGTATTTTAACGACTTTAAGGTGTGCAATACTTCAATACTTTGTACGCATCCTGCGCCATCATCATGCGCACCCTCTGCGACATCCCAGGAATCAAGATGTCCTCCAATGACAATGAGCTCATCAGGATAGGTAGACCCGGTGATCTCTCCGATTACATTATAGGACAATGCAGGAGATAACATTTTGCAAGTATTACGGATAAAAACTTTGATTGGCCCTTTGCTTAACTCTCTGCTCAATAAGTCAGCACCATTGGTACTGATAGCCAAAGCAGGTATCAAAGTCTCCCCCTGCTGAAAATTGGTGGCCCCAGTGTGAGGTATATCGTCCTGACTCGTCGTCATACTTCTCACGATAGCTCCAACTGCACCGTATTTAGCAGCCAAAGCAGGGCCTCGTCCACGCTGATCCACAGCACCTCCATATGCAGCAAAAGTCCTAAGTTGGGTAACCTCCATAGGCCTGTTAAAAAAAACAATTTTCCCTCTCAGTCTGGAAGTGCCCATTTTCTCCAGGGTATCCAATGATCTTACTTCTATGACTTCAGCGGTTAAACCTGATGGACCAGTACCCGTAGAATTGCCCAACGAAAGAGCATCCAAATCCTGCGTACCAATGGAAGCAGCATTGACGATGCGCACTATTTCTTTTTCTCCTCTCGTCCAGTGGGGCACTGTACAAGGCTGAAGGTATACTTTATCGAATCCAAGGCTATCCATGATCTGCTTTGTAAGCTCTACCGCGGCGGCGGCAGCAGGCGAACCAGCCAATCTACCAGGCGCTTCTGTTGTGAGGGACCGGAGCCATTCATAGGATTTTCCATTTGCAAGTACCTGGTTATGAATATTTTTCAACATCCAGGCATCCTGATCAATATTTGACTGAGCTGTCAAAAAACCACCTTTGAAAATAACAATTAGCAGTAATAATTTAAAAATATTAGAGTAGGTATTTGGATTCATTTAAAATACATTTATGGGGTCAAGATATTAATTATCTGACTTTTTAAAGATTAATTTGGTTTCATTTGGTTAGGGTCGAGGTAATGTGATGAAAATTGCATTACCTCTTTTTATTTTAGGTATTTTATCTTCGTTTTAAGGCCAGAAGATTATTTTATTCGTTTAGTTGAGAATTTAGGTGACTTTTTATTATAATTTCGTCCAAGTTACTAATTGATGTATGCGGTTGATCCTACAGTTTTTAGAAGTTTTATTTAGTAAGTTCAGAAGTAAGGGAGACCCTACATTGGCTGATGAGGTGTTAGTAGCGCAGTATATCGATACGCAGGATGATCAATTATTTTCAATCCTGTACAATAGGTATTCTGCGAAAATATATGGTAAGTGTATCACCATGTTAAAGAATATGGAAGCTGCACAAGACTGTACTCAGGAAATATTTATCAAAGTGCTAACCAATATTTCACGATTTAATCAACAATCAAGGTTCTCGACCTGGTTGTTTTCTATTACCTATAACCACTGCATCGATTTGATTCGCAAAAACAGAAAAAACTTTTTTGTCGATGTCAAGATGGAGCATGCTGATAAACAGGATGAAGTCAGTGATATTTTTTTGATGGAGACTAAAGTAAGTCGTCTAAAAAAGGTATTGGGGGATATGGATGATGATGATAAAACCATATTGTTAATGAAGTACCAGGATGATCTCTCTATTAAAGAAATGGGGGATATTCTGGGTAAAGGGGAAAGTGCTATCAAAATGAAAATCCAAAGAGCGAAACACAAGTTTAAATCTATACACGACGAATTATTTAAAAATGAGGAAGATTAGTTTCAACTTAAAATTTAGTTTATGAGTGTGAATAATTTTAAAGAATTAGAAAAAATGGAACTGGCGGAGCTAGGCAAACCACCGGAAGCCATAAAACAAAATGTTTCTCAAAACATGAATGTCTTTAGGGCTATAGGAGATCTGATCGTTCTCTACCTTCCTCATTTTGGCAGGTCACTCATCAACATGTCAGGTGGTAATAGGAAAAACCCGCCATCCAAATATCCTAATCAGAATTAATTTTTTACCTCATCTCTAAACAAGAGTCCGCATGGAAAACTCATTTGACTTGATCAGGCAGTTGCTTACCAGCATGGTCGCCACCTTACCTAAACTATTGGGTTGTCTGGTCATCCTGATCCTGGGCTATATCATATCAAAAATAGTGGCTTCAGTCATTAAAACGGTCATTTCAAAAGCTGGCGTAGATAAATTAGGGAAGAAAATAGAAGAAGTAGACTTCATTCGTAAAAACAACATTGAGATCAAAATCTCAGGAATACTCAGCAGGATCATATTCTATTTTATGATGCTGATATTTATAGTAGCAGCTACTGATGTACTGGGTATGCCTGCGCTCTCCGACCTTTTCAAAAATATGCTCAACTACATACCAAATGTAGTGGTAGCAGGCGTGCTCTTGCTGGTCGGCATCCTGGTCGCAGATGGTATCAGAAAAGCTATAGAGACCACAGGTAAGTCTTTGGGAATACCCTCTACCGGGATGTTGGCGACTGCTTTCTTTTATTTCATCATGATCAATTTCCTGATGGCCGCCCTTGGGCAATTACAAATAGATACCGGCTTTATAGAAAAAAATATTTTAATAGTCATTGGAGGCATTTCGCTTGCCTTCGCTATAGGATATGGATTAGCATCTAAAACTATCGTGTCCAATATCTTATCAGCTTTTTATTCAAAAGACAAGATCAAAGTTGGCGATGAAGTCACTATAGATAATATCAGAGGAGAAATCTTAAACATCGATCGGTCTTCTGTCACTTTGCTTCTACCAAACCACCAAAAATCCATTATACCATTGTCTAAAGTAACCGCAGAGAGCATCACTATCCATAAGGAAGCTCCCGATGAAATTGAATCTGCAGAAGTAAAACAGCTCGAATCTTAACCTAATTTAATTAATTATATAAAAATCAAAAACTACTTTTTATGATGAAAAGAATACTTTTTTTATTTCTTGTATTGATTGCCTACTCTCTATCTGGTCAAAACGATGACGGAGCCCGTGCAGCAGCAGTACTCAAAGCCGCAGAAAAAGAGATTAAAGAAGACGGCTGGATCAGTGGCGGCGGATTTGGAATGGACATGGGACAATTATTGCAGATCAATCCTAAAGTAGGTGGTGGCGAAAATCGCCTGGGATTTGGAGGAGCTATAAGCATTTTTGCTAAATATAAAAAAGGCCTTTTATCATTTGACAATATTGGGTCATTCAATATGGGCCTGGTAAAATTGGGTACTGGTATATTGGCAAGTACCGCCAGTTTTGCTAAAGTGAAACAGCCTTTTCTAAAGTCAATAGATGAATTGAGGCTTGGATCGAGGTTGGGTTACAAAACCGGGGTAACTTCTAAATGGTCGTATGCTGTAGACTTTGGCTTTATCAGTCAATTGATGCCTACATATAGAGGTACCGACAACAAAAATTATGTGAAACAATTTCGTACATCGGAGATTCAAACCAACCTAGTATCGAAACTATTTGCTCCTGCCTATATCACTTTAGCCCCGGGGATAGATTATAAACCCAATGACAAAATTTCCTGGTTCTTTGCCCCGTTTGGTTACAAATCGGTAATTGTAGCAGACCGTGACCTTGCTCGACTAAATATACATGGCAATAAATGGACCAGCAACGAAGATTTTAAACTAACAGATAGTCAACTTGGAGGCATGATAAAAGGCAACTACACCAATAAATATTTGGATGGCCGCATCAATCATTCGAGCGGATTAACCCTATTCTCAAATTATCTTAATGAACCCAACCATATTGATGTAGACTGGCTCAATGAATTTGGATTCAATATTTATAAAGGTTTTCAGATCTCTCTGCTCACAGATGTATTTTATGATCATGATGTCAAAGTGCAAATAACGGACTACAGCGAAATAGGTGGTGTACGTGGCACCGGAAGAAGGGTTAGCTTTACAGAACAATTATTGGTCAAGTATAATATGATATTTTAATAAACAGACCAACTCAGACGGAAGAGCAGTAAAATTGAATTTTTCTCAATTTTACTGCTTTTTTTTATTTATATTAAAGTCAATATGAAAGCAATTCACCTTGCCATCCCGATTACTTTATTGACTTTATTTTGCGCGGCAATGATTTTCATTAGTGATGCCCGTTGGTCTATTGGCATGGGAATCGGACTAGTATCCTTGGTAGCTATATTCATGCTTAAGGACGCAATTGATTGGAGATATTACCAAAAATATCCGCCTCAACTGGATTCCCAAATCAAACTACTTCTGCATCATGTACCATTCTACAAACAATTGGATGATGCCCAACAGAAAAAATTTGAACTGAGGTTGGAGCTATTTAAATTGAATCATGAATATAGATTGCAACCTTTTAGAAATCAAGATGAAGAAGAAGAGATTGATGCTCCGGAAGACATAAAGTATCTCAGTTCGGTGCCTGCGATAATGCTGACCATGGAAGATGATGACTATTTGGCTACTCAAATTGAACTCCTGGTATTTTACAATCATCCATTCCCTTCACCAAGATATAATGCTCTCCATCATAGTGAGAGTAATATTGAAGACAAACTTTTAATTTTTTCAATTCCTAACTTAAGAAAAGGAGTCCTGGAGCCGTTTGTCTTTTTGGACATTGCTATGTATGAATGGGCTAAAATCCTCGGCAAACTGGACATGACAGCATCCTGGGAAAATTTTGAAGCTTCCTATGGACTTACCAAATCTCAAATTGAAGCTGCAATTGGACTGACCAACCCCGATATACGGGCCATCTCTAAGCTTTTCCAGGTCCACCGGTCTTATCTCCATTTGTTGAAATAAACGGAAGCAATAAATTAAGCTTCATCCAGATTACTTTCCTTCCAACTCCGTTTCATTTTGACTGTCTTTTATGTTTTTGGCAGTATCCTCTACATCTTTTGCAGCCTTATTCAGTTTATCTATAGATTTGTCTCTGGACGACTTGGTTTTAAGATCAGTATCTACGCTATCCATAGAGCTATGATACAAGTCTCCGTCGGGGTTGAGTTTTGATTTAAAAGTAAACCCTTTTATATCTGTATCGACCATGATGGTATCTCCAGAATTAAATGTACCTGACAAAAGAAATTTGGCCAATTCGTCGATGATGTCACCTTGAATTACGCGTTTTAATGGCCTGGCTCCAAACTGAGGATCGTAACCAAGATCAACCAACAGATTAAGTGCTGACTCCGTCAATTCTATATCTAGGCTTTGTTTAGCCAGATTTTTCTTAACAGATTTGAGGGACAAAACCGCAATTTTTTTCATCTCTGGTTTGGTCAAAGGCAAGAACATGATCTTGTCATCAATACGATTGAGAAACTCTGGTCTCATATTTTCTTTGAGCAAATCAAAGACTTCGAGTTTGGTAGTTTCTATAATCTCAGTCCTGTGCTTATCTCCAAGCGCTTCGAGATCCTCGAAGTTCTCAAGGATTTTATCAGCTCCCATATTAGAAGTCATGATGATGATGGTGTTCTTAAAGTTGGCGACTCTTCCTTTGTTATCTGTGAGTCTGCCATCATCTAAAACCTGCAACAATATATTGAAGGTATCCGGATGTGCTTTTTCTATTTCGTCTAACAAAACTATTGAATAGGGTCTTCTCCTTACGGCCTCTGTCAATTGCCCACCTTCGTCATATCCTACATAACCTGGAGGAGCACCAATCAATCGGGACACAGAGTGTTTTTCTTGAAACTCACTCATATCTATCCTAATGATGGCTTTATCATCATTGAACAATACTTCGGCCAAAGCTTTGGCCAATTCCGTTTTACCCACACCGGTGGGTCCTAAAAAAATAAACGATCCGATAGGTCTATTGGGATCTCCTAAGCCAGCCCTGCTGCGTCGGACTGCATCACAAACAGCTTTGACAGCAGCTGCTTGTCCAATAAGTCTTTTTCCAATCTCATCTTCCAGTGTCAGGAGCTTACCCCGCTCACTTTGCAACATTTTTTGGATAGGTATGCCGGTCATTTTGGATACCACTCCGGCGATATCATTGGCTGTGACTTCCTGATTGGTAAATCGGTTGTCCTCAGGAAGCTCATTTAATTTGGCTTCTGCGTCGGCTAGCTTTTTCTCTGCTTCCTTTAAGGTGCCGTAACGGATCTTGGCTACAGTCTCATAATTGCTTTCTCGCTCAGCCTTATCTGCCTGACCTTCAAGATCTTCCATCTCCTTTTTGATGGCCTGTATCTGATCCACGATCTCTTTTTCATTTTTCCATGACGCACTGACGATATCCATCTTTTCCTTTGCTTCTGCCAGCGTTTTATTGATTGCGTCAAATTTATTGAGATCATTATCTCGTTTGATGACCTCTTTCTCTATTTCCAGTTGCCTTACCCGGCGTTGTAACTCATCCACCTCATCCGGCACACTATCCAGCTCAAGTCTGAGTTTGGCAGCAGCTTCGTCTATCAAATCAATTGCTTTATCAGGCAGCTGCCTGTCCTGAATATATCTGCTTGACAATTCTGCAGCAGCTACCAGCGCTTCATCCAAAATATTTATTTTATGAAAGACCTCGTATTTGTCCTGGATGCCACGAAGGATAGAGATAGTCTCTTCTATGCTGGGCTCGTCTATAAAAACAGTCTGAAATCTTCTTACCAGCGCCTTGTCGTTTTCAAAATATTTTTGGTATTCATCCATCGTGGTTGCCCCAATGGTATGGAGCTCACCTCTGGCCAAAGCTGGTTTGAGAATATTGGCAGCATCTATGGCACCCTGGCCACCACCGGCTCCTATCAATGTATGTATTTCATCAATAAATAGGATCACAGTATCTCCAGATTCTTTCACTTCTTTGATCACTGCTTTTAATCTTTCTTCAAATTCGCCTTTATATTTTGCACCTGCTACGAGGGACGCCATATCCAGGGAAAATATTTGCTTATTCCTAAGGTTTTCAGGCACATCCTGGCGCACAATCCTCCAGGCGATTCCTTCTACGATGGCGGTCTTGCCCACACCAGCTTCTCCTAAGAGTATTGGATTATTTTTTTTCCGCCTGGATAAAATATGCAAGATCCTTCGGATTTCGTCATCCCTCCCCACTATAGGATCCAAATCACCATTTTCAGCCCGTTCGTTGAGATTGACTGCATATTTTCCCAATGCATTATAGTTGTTTTCAGCACCTTGTTCTTTGACAGACCTCCCTTTGCGGAGCTCTTTAATTGCATTTTTTATACCTGCTTCTGTCGCTCCGCAATTTTTTAATAACTGTGCGGTCTTATCTGAGCCAAGCAAGATACCCAGTAATATAAGCTCCATACTGATGAAGTCATCACCAAATTCTTTTAATTGTGTTTTGGCCCTGGCCAATGACTGGTTGGCCTCATTAGACAAAGCCTGTTTGACATCAGACCCCTGGACTTTAGGATAATTTTGTATCAGCCGATCCAATTCCAGTTTGAGTGTAGCAATGTTAACTCCGCTTTTTTTCAATATAAAATCACTTACACTGGATTCTGTGAGCATAATGCCTTTGAGCAAATGCGGATTATCGACTATTTGTTGATCGAGTGTCTCAGCTATTCTCTGAGCTTCCAGGATACACTCCTGAGCTTTTACTGTAAATTGATCGTAGGTCATGTTATTAGTCTTATTTGTATCAAAATACAATATATCAATTTGTTTACCAAACTACTTAAAATGCTAAAATCCGAATAATTGACAGTATTATGCTCTAAGGAGATGACTATTCGTCAGGTTAAGGTCGGCATATACCGAGCCAAAATGAGAGTTAAACAATGATATGATCCAATTCCTCTCTATAGGCTAGAGGGGTTTTACCAGTTATAGATTTAAAAAGTCTATTAAAATGGGAGGAATTATTAAACCCACTATCAAAACAAACCTCGGAGATGCTTAATGAGGTATCAGATAATAATTTGCAGGCATAGCTAACCCTGAAATCATTGACGAACTCCGTAAATGTTTTTCCGGTGACCCGCTTAAAATATCTGCAAAAAGAGGGTATCTCCATAGAAACAAGATCTGAAATCTCTGCTAAGGTGATTTCTTCCGTAAAATGTTGCTTGACATATTCATGCACTCTGCCTATTTTATCATTGTCTTGCTTTTTGTATACCAGGGCAGGTCCATTGGTATTCAGTACCTGGTCATCATCAGAAGATGCCAAATCTCTAAATATTTTTAGCAGGCCAATTAGTTTTTCAAATGTGTTACTTACAGACAAATCCTCCAGGTGCTCCCCTATTTCTTTCTTAGTACGACCATGGAATACTACTCCGGAAGCAGCTTTATTCATCAATTGGTCCACCCCTTTCATTTCAGGAATGGAGAAAAAGGATGGCCCAAGAAAATCAGGCCTCAATTGAATTACAATTTCTGATCTATGTCCTAGCAATCTTTCGGTGAATCCGTAATGTGGTAAATTGGGTCCCAATAAGATGAGATCTCCATTATTATATTGAGAAATGTGGTTCCCAATATGCCTTTTGGCAGAGCCTGACTTAATATATACCAGCTCAATCTCCGGATGATAATGCCAAAATGGCTTGAGATTAGGCTCTGCTTCTTCAAACCGTCTAAAGGTAAATGACTGATCAAAACTCGGCGCAATTAGTTCAAGGACGGGCGCAGTGCCAAGCATGTTTTTCATAAAGATGGAATCATAATGAAATACAAATGTGCTATTCCTAAAATTACCAAGGTATTAATTAACAAAAAATTGGCTTAAATCAGGCATTTAAAATTTTGGTGAAAAAATTATTTCCAAATTCATGTTGGTTAATCTGGTATTAAGATCTGAAAATCCAAATGAAGGATGGCTGGCCTCTCTACCTTCATCTTTGTATCATAATTAATTCAAATTTTTCAATTTAAATTTTTAACCTATGAAAACAATTATCTCCTTCCTGTTGATCGCCCTGATCACAACCTCAGCATTCACTGCCTCTGCAGGCACTATAGCTGATGCAAACTTTACAATGAATATAAGTGGTCAAACACTTTTATTACAAACTGCCCAATGGAACCAATCAGACTTGAATGTTCAAATCAAGGATGAAGAAGGTCGCACGATCTTTGATCAGACTTACAAAATCACTGAAGCCACTAAAATAAAAAAATACAACCTTTCCAGATTGTCTGAGGGTACGTACAAAATCGTATTAAGCAATGAACTTCGAACTTCCAAACAAAATATCACCAAAAAAGATAAAGGAATACTCATAGATCCTACAATTGAGACTTATTTCAAACCTCAGATCTCTGTTCTTGGCAAACAATTGAAAGTAAATTATCTCAACCTGGATCACCAATCCACTTTAAAGATCCTCGACCCTAACCATGAGACCATTTATGAAGCCTTGATCGACCATCCAGGGTATAATCAACAGTTTAACCTTTCGAAGTTGGACAGGGGATCGTATACCTTGTTGGTCACTCAGGGAAATGAAAGATTCATTCACTCTTTTAACCTCGACTGAATATACTTTAAGCACACCCTAAGATCTATCCAGCTGCATCCTGCAGCGACAAGTAGAGTTTTTAAGTAAGGTTTTTTATTAATCAAAGTAAGGAGGACAAAGGTTCTCCTTACTTTTTTTAATTAGAAGTCATGGCTGCTTTAGCTCTGGAACGAATCACATGAATTCAATATACAACATGTATTGAGCAATGCTTTTGTAACTATAGCTTGGTACGGCTACTTAAAATAGGATGAATGGAGCGGCACACCAAAAATGCGGTTGGTTACTTGTCTTTACGATTTTCACCGTAGTAGTTTTAAAAAAAAGAATCCTTTAAATGGAATCAAATGCTGGTTTTTAGATTTTAGTATGGCAGGAAATATGGTCTTTGCCAATTAGTGCCAGAATTAATCTCGGATCTTATCATCATTACCATAATCCGGGTGTTTTAACATTCAAAACCAGCCACTCATCCTTCAATTTATTGAAAGAACCTGGCGTTAAAAAATCGTGTCAGCTGAAGTTATATTTTTGTAATTTTGCAGCCCATGCAAAGTACCCTACTGGAGAAAAATTTACAATTGGACTTTGATTGGTTGCAGCTGCGTCATAAGCTCAAAGACAGTTTTGTTCTTGAGAAGTTGCCGGATCTCAATGCTGTCCTCTTATTCATAGGTATCCAGGAGCTCGGCAAATGGAAATCAAATCGCTTCAAAAAAGAGGAAAAGCAAGACCTCATGCACATAGCTGTTTGTACTTTGATGACGCTTGATGGATATTATCGCTGGGATGGCCTGGACACGGATGGATGGCCGCATTATGCTCAAGTGCGGGCATTTGACATAAAAGGAGAAGGAGCTCAGGATCAATATCTTAGAATGAAATCTATTGAATATTTTAATGATCAATGGTCAAAAACTTAATTAAATAATGAAAGCCGTTTTTATTGCATTCGTCAGTATGCTTGTGTTATCTGCTTGTTCTAAGCCAGGTGGTCAGCACGCAGTGATCGAGACTTCGATGGGAGATATTGAGATAGTCCTTTATGATGAGACCCCACTTCATCGGGATAATTTTATAAAACTCGCCAAAGAAAAATATTATGATGGTTTATTGTTTCACCGGGTGATACCCAATTTTGTGATTCAGGGTGGTGATCCCCAATCAAAGGGAGCTGCTCCAGAGGCATTCCTGGGAGGTGGCGGGCCTGGATATGAAATCAAAGCAGAGATCGGAGCTCCTCATTTTAAAGGTACGCTCGCAGCTGCCCGTAACCAGAATCCCGAAAAAATGTCCTCCGGGTCGCAGTTTTATATAGTACTTGGAGCTCCGGTATCAGATCAGGAACTTGCTCAATGGCAACAAAATAAGGGCATAAAATACAATGAAGCCCAAATAGCAAAATATAAATCAGTAGGTGGCCTGCCTTCTTTAGATGCTGATTACACAGTCTTTGGCGAAGTCGTAAAGGGATTAGACATCGCAGAGAAAATCGCTGTGACACCGACCAATCCTAGTAACCGACCACTCGAGGATGTATCTATGAAGGTGCGACTTAAATAATAAATTACTGATTTTACTTTCATTTCTTCTGATTATGAAATCAATCCAATCCAAATTTTTTATTTTACTTTTTATTCTACCAATTATCAATATGAGTGAAGCACAAGACACTACATTTATCCAAATAGAGACTCCCCTGGGCACTATGAAAGGATATCTTGCCAACGAAACTCCTTTGCACCGGGACAATTTTATAAAATTAATCAATGAACAATTTTATGACAGTTTGCTTTTTCACAGAGTGATACCCGGATTCATGATTCAGGGCGGAGATCCTGACAGCAAAAATGCGAAAGCTGGAATTCCCCTGGGTATGGGTGGCCCTGGCTACCTTGTCCCTGCAGAATTTGTTGATTCTCTGGCCCATGTAAAAGGGGCCCTCGCTGCCGCCAGAAGTAATAATCCTGAAAAAAAGTCTTCCGGATCACAGTTTTATATTGTATCAGGCAGACCTGTAGCATTGACAGACCTTCCGTTACAAGAGTTTAAACACAATTTTAAATATACTGAAAGTGTAAAGCAAGAGTATCAGGCCCTGGGCGGTACACCTTTTCTGGATCATGATTACACGGTATTCGGTCGTATCACCGAAGGTCTGGATATTATAGACCAGATCGCTGCTTCCATGGCTGATGGCCGTAATCGTCCGCTGGACAATATTTGGATGAAGATTTCAATCATTCCTCATAATTAAAACTATATGACAAAAACTAAAACTCAAATATTGGGTATAGATATCGGTGGAACAGGCATAAAAGCAGGTTTGGTTGACATCCATACAGGTGCCTTGATCGGCGAGGTTATAAAAATAAAAACACCTACCCCTTCTACTCCTGCCAATATATTTAAGGCTGTAAAACAAGTGGTCGATACTTTTAAATATAAAGGACCTGTAGGATGTGGATTTCCTGCTATCATCCATGATGCCGTCATTAAAAGTGCAGCCAATATTGATAAAAAATGGGTTGGAGTCAATGCTGAAAAATTATTCAATAAAATCACTGGTTGCAAGTTTCATATAGCCAATGATGCTGATGTAGCCGGAATGGCAGAGATGCATTTTGGACTAGGTAAAGGGCAAAAAGGAACTGTAATTTTGATTACTATAGGTACTGGACTGGGCTCTGCTTTATTTATAGATGGCACCCTAGTACCGAATACAGAGTTTGGACATTTAAATTATAAAAAAGCAGATTTTGAGTACTATGCTTCCAACACAGCCCGGGAGAAAAAAAGAATGAGCTGGATGAACTGGGGCATTCAATTCAACCACTTTTTGGAACATCTGGAGTTTATTTTTTCTCCTACTATGATCTTTCTTGGTGGTGGTCTAAGCAAACGCTATGCTGATTTTAAAAAACAAATCAAAGTCAAAACTAAGGTCAAACCGGCTTCTTTGCAAAATCATGCTGGTATCATAGGTGCAGCTGCATTTGCTATAACCATGGATTAAAGCTGATAAAAAAAAATTTATACATATCAACAATACTTATATGAAATCACTTCATCTCACCTTCTTTCTACTTCTAAGCGCTCTTATTTTAAATTCCTGCAAAAACGAGCCCAAAACTACTTCTGCTGAAGTAACGAATACACCTGCAGCAAAAGCCAAAACCGACGGCGATATCTCTACCTTAGAGGTATTAGATCATGATATTGATATTACTCCGGAAGGAAGCAAACTCTTCCTGGAAGGCTTTTTTAAAAATAGCCTTGTCAAAGGAGCTATCACTATCAACAAGGGCAGTCTTCATATCAAAGATGGATTGATCACCAAAGGAGCCTTTAACCTGGATATGAATTCAATCGAAATGGTAGCCAATGTGGACGAATCCATGATCACCTTCTTAAAAAGTAAAGATGTTTTTGACAATCAGCGTTTTACCAATGGTAGTTTTATCATCGAAGAATGTACCAAAGCCATCAATGATCAGCAAGCGACCCACTTAATCAAAGGCACCCTTGAATTGATGGGCAAATCTATTCCCTTCAATACCAAGGCTCGGATAGATTACAGACCAAAATTTATCACCATTTTGACACCCGGCATTAAAATAAAAGCCTCCGAACTTGGTATCAAAATGGCAGATCCATCTCAGGATAATTTATATTTTTCATTGACTCTTAATGGTCAGGTTTTATAATAATTCGCTTCAGTAAAATATATCAGAGCCCAGCATCCAGCCGGGCTTTTTTTTTGATATGAAGATTCAAGTGTAACTTTATATACATATCTAATCATTATGAAACTATTGAACCAATTAGGAATTAAGCCGGTTAATCCAGCATTTGTAACCGGTCTGAGGAAAGGTGGCAGATCAAAAACGCAGATCTATTCATATTCCCCGGTAGATGGTAAAAGGATGGCAGCAGTCGCACAGATCTCCAGAACGGAATATGACAAAGTAGTAGCTGGCGCGGTGAGAGTACAAAGATCATGGCGACAAGTGCCTTCGCCTAAGCGCGGAGATTTGGTCAGGCAGATTGGAGATGCCTTTAGAGCAAATAAATCTACCCTCGGCAAATTGGTATCTTATGAAATGGGTAAAAGTCTGCAAGAAGGTCAGGGTGAAGTCCAGGAAATCATCGATATCTGTGATTTTGCCGTAGGTCTGTCCCGCCAGCTTTATGGGCTTACGATGCATAGTGAAAGACCCGGACACAGGATGTATGAGCAGTGGCATCCGCTTGGAGTCGTAGGTATCATTTCAGCTTTTAACTTCCCGGTAGCGGTGTGGAGCTGGAATGCAATGCTAGCCCTCATCTGTGGCAACACTATCATCTGGAAGCCTTCAGAAAAGACCCCATTGTGTGCGGTCGCTGTAATGAATATCATCGAAAAAGTTCTAAAAATAAATAAAGTCTATGAAGGGGTAATCAATCTGATCCATGGAGATGCCGTAGTTGGTCAATGGTTAGCTCAGGATCACAGGATAGCCCTCATCAGTGCCACCGGCAGTACCAGGATGGGCAAATCGGTAGCCCAAACTGTGGCTTCAAGACTTGGCAAAACATTGTTAGAACTGGGTGGAAATAATGCCATCATCATTACTCCAAGTGCCGACCTCAAAATAGTACTGACTGGAGCTGTATTTGGTGCTGTGGGCACCGCCGGTCAGCGATGCACTTCGACTCGAAGATTGATCATCCATGAGTCCATATATGATAAAGTGGTTTCAGCGCTTCGTAAAGCCTACTCTCAGATCAAAATTGGCGACCCACTGAATGCATCTATGCACATGGGACCGCTCATCGATGAAGCCGCTGTGGATAATTATTTGCAGGCACTTCAGGAGATTATTAAACAAGGTGGACAATTACTGACTCCCTCCGGAGTACTCACCGGTAAAGGATTTAATAGCAAATGCTATGTCAGACCGGTTATAGCAGCTGTGAACCATGGTATAGAGATAGTACAACAAGAGACCTTCGCCCCAATCTTATATGTCATGAAATATCAATCATTGCAGGATGCTATTCATATCCACAATGATGTGCCACAAGGCTTATCCTCCGCCATCATGACGAATGAAATAAAAGAAGCAGAATTGTTTCTATCTGTTCAGGGTTCTGATTGCGGCATTGCCAATGTCAATATTGGCACCAGTGGTGCCGAGATTGGAGGGGCTTTTGGAGGGGAAAAAGAAACAGGTGGCGGTCGTGAAAGTGGATCTGACGCCTGGAAAAACTATATGCGAAGACAAACCAACACGATCAACTACTCCTCGCAACTGCCTCTGGCCCAGGGTATCAGTTTTTCATTATAAAGCCAAAACCTCAATAAAAAAGCCGGTTCAAAGACCGGCCTAAAAATATATTCAAATGATTGATATTCAGATCAATACTCCCAAAGATCATGTTCAAAATTGAACAATTTGTCTTTGATTTTGTCACTTTCGCGTAAGCGGGCTACTCCATCATCCGGGAAAAAATCCTTCAAACGCAAGTCCTGTGCATTTGATTCTTTGAAGATATAGCTGGAGAACCTGCGCATTTCAAAGACATCATCCCAACTGAGTGGGGCTGCATCATTAAAGTCATTGAATGCTTGTTTTTTCGCCAGGACTTCTCTGATTTGAGGATAATATAACCAAAACATCGGTTGTTCCTCCGCTCTACCTGCTATGATACGTTCACGTACAGGTGCTATACCTAATATTCTAACTTTAAGTCTTGAAGCTTCACGATCAAAAAACCAAACTTCTTTGATTCTATAGAATTTAATATTGTCTGCGCTAATCTCATTTCTAACGACTGATGTCTTGGTCTCATATGTCTCCGGATCCACTACCTGCACCGTGTCCATGCTAAACATCATACCTTCAATCTCTCCAGGCTGCATCAATTGTTTGAATTCGTCGTCTCTAAATGCTGCCACCATACCACTAACCGCAGCTTCATTGAGAATAGCAAACAAAGGCTCCCTAGGATATATAAAAGGCAGATTGAGTTTTTCTCTTACATCAATCACTTGCCAGATACGTTTTTCCCATGGAATATCTGCTTCACGAAGTGATTCGTAAGGCAGTACTCTTTGATCCAAAATCGTCCTCCGGACTACTATATCATCCATGAATATGCTGCTGTCAGCAGGTTCGCTGGATTCGGTGATAATGTTTTCTGGTCGCTGTGCCTGGCCAATAGTTGCGAGTCCGCAAGCAAAAGACATGGCAAAAAATAATTTCTTCATAGCTTATTCTTTATTGAATAGATATTGTAATGTCTCCTAATCTTCGATTGACTTCATCACCCGGGCACTTACACCTGATATTTGAAAACAGATACAAATTGCCTGGTTTAGCCAAAGATATAATTCTGGCAGCTTCCGCAGCAAACCGACTGCCTGGGTTAGTGGCTTCGGATAGATCTTCTCCTTTAGCTACCCTCGTGACGGTATAGCCTGCAATATCACATTTAGCATCAAAATCGAAGTTTTCAAGTATAGCAGCTATACCAAGCTGTGCTTTAAATTCTCCATTTCCGACTTTATTCTCTTTGATGCCCCCTATCCTGGGTATCGGATCGGGAATACCTTTGATTCTGAATGCTTTCCGTGTGGGCGCATTACCAGCTGCGCTAACGATAATGGTTCCCTGAGTGCCAGGCTTAGCTGAATTGGCCAAAGTAAGCCCATACGTGCCATCAGAATTTCTATTAATGGTACCCGGACCATCAAAGGATACATTGATCTGGTTGCTTGATATTCCTGCAGCCGATACTTCGATAGGATTTTCAACTCCTTTATATAATACATTCATTTTAGCAGCAGACACAGTGACAGATCTTTCACCTACTTCATATTCAAATTCGCTTTCAGAAGTAGTAGTTTGTCCTGTAACTGGGTTTATCACTGAAAACCTTACCGTATACTTCTTTTGCCCCACACCTGATGGAGTCACAGAATATTTGGCCACTCCATCGATGACAGGTACATTGGCTCCATTTACAGAGGCAGTCATATTAGTACCAACGTTAGAGGAAGAGGCACTCAAATAGAGATCAGCTTCATATTTCTCACCGGAGATGATATAACCCTTTTTGGGAGCGGATACAACCTGGTATTTATCAAATTTGATATCTTCTCCACCTACCTTACCCATCAAATAGTTTAGCACAGCTGCTTCAGTACTTTTAGCATCATTTTGAAGTTTATTGAGGATAGGCAAGGTGGCTCCCAACGGCATATGATTGAAGTTAAAATTGGCCCAGTTCTTTTTATTGGTAGCAGTCCAGGCTGAGTCTATGCTCATGGACAATTTATTCATGAATTCTGGCCTATCCGTTTCATCGATTAGTTGAATAAATTTATCTCGTGCTTCAGTGATCTTTTTTTCTAATTCGGCACCTTTGCCGTTATTTGCAGCTGGATCTTTTCCTACCAACAGACGAGTAGTCACATCCTTGTTCTTTTCACCTTTGAGCGAGGTGATTCCAGTTCGTGAGTCGGTGACATAACCTCCTGTCTCATTTACCATCGTATCAATTATCGTCTGAACAAAGTCGGTAAACTCTTTGCTTACCTCCCTGGCAGGTACAGCCCGGTCGGCATATTTTCGCAGCTGAGCTTCATCTTTTTTGGCCAACTTATCTACTTCAGCCGGAATTTTATTATTGGATTCATCCAGGGCTACATTACTCTTTTTCAACCCTTTATCTACTACTCTAAATGCATTAAAAATTTCAGCAGAAACATTGAGTGCCAACAAAGCTGTGAGAACCAGATACATCAGGTTGATCATGAGCTGTCTGGGTTGCTTAGGTATAGACATGACTTAAATTAAATTGTTTCAGAGGAGGTGATTAAAATAATAATTTAGTTATAAAACTATTTAACAGTCATGGCAGTAAGCATATTGCCATATACTTTATTCATGGATTCAAGGTTTTGAGCTAAGACCTTTAATTGTTCTTTTGTCCGGGCTGCATCTCCAGCTGAATCGTGTATGGAAGTAAACGCTTCATTCACTTTAGCATAAGTACCGTTTAAGGAAGTCAGGCTTTTTGAAAGAATGCCAAGTTCTTCCTGTGTCTTCTTTGCATCACCTGCTGAATTCTGCATCAAGGTAAAAGCCTCATTCATACCAGCATAATTGCTATTAAGAGAAGTTAAGCTTTTAGATAAAATGCCAAGTTCATGTTGGGTCTTTTTGGCATCTTCCACAGAACCCTGCAGTGCCATAAAAGCTTCATTCATCTTTCCATAAAAGTCAGTAACAGATTGAAGCTGTTGTTTGGTCTTGCTAAAATCAACCTCTTGAAGCGCTTTAAGAGATCCCATGCTTTTACTCATCCCCTGAAGCTCTGTCAACATTCCTCCAAGCTGATTTTCGACTAGCTCTCCGTCAAGCTGACGCATTGACTTTTTTGCTTTGGAATCTATAGCGCCAACTCCAGGCAAAATCGCAGGTACATCGCCATGATAATCATCAATACCAGGATATAATTTTTCCCAATAATAATCTTTGTCTGGCGGTAAAAGCCCAAGCATAAGAAATAAAATAGCCTCAGTACATAGCCCTATCGTCAAAAATTCACTTGCATAAGGCAAACTCTCAATTTTGAACAGAGCTCCAAGCATTACGAGGGCAGCACCCACGCCAATGATCAAATTTTTTATGTATTTAAAGGAGGAGGTTTTATACCAGGTAGCCATAATAATATATAATTTTATTTAACGATTTGATGATTTAATAAAATAAAATAAAGGTTTCAATCACAAGTTGAAAGTTCAATTCTTTGGTTTAATCAAGGTTGATTACTTAAAATCATTAATAGATCTTCCCAAAAAGGAAAGTACATTTCTAAAGCCTATATATGATTTGGTCGTATCCTGGTAATCGTATGTACGAGTACCATTTTGGAGATAATATGATATGTCTTTCCAAGATCCACCCCTGATCACTTTTCGCTTATATACTTCCGGATCGCTTTGCTTTGCATCGTATTGTATATCAGGATTCATGTCGTGAGTGAAATTATTGGCATTGTCAAAATAAGCGGTCACTGTCCATTCTGCTACATTTCCAGCCATATTGTACAAACCATATTCATTAGGAAAATAAGAATGTACTTCTACCGTATACTGGCCTCCATCTTCAGGATAATTTCCCCTGCCGGGTTTAAAATTGGCTAACAAGCATCCTTTTGCGTTTCTGACATAATAACCACCCCATGGATAAGGAGCCAGGTCTTTTTTGCCTCTGGCAGCATATTCCCACTCATACTCAGTAGGCAGCCTGAAGCCTTCAGAATTGACTTCATCAGGTCTGTTTGTGTTCCAAAGCTGGGTACGCCATTGACTGAATGCTTTTGCCATTGACCAGTTGACTCCAACTACCGGATAATCATCGTAAGCTGGATGCCAAAAATAATTTTTTGCAATTGGATCATTATACGAATAAGCAAAATCTCTGATCCAGCATAAAGTATCAGGATAAATTGAAGTAGACTCCTTTTTGATAAAAGATTTTCTTGGAGCATTCTTATTCATCGCTGCTGCCCTGATATCAAACCAGGAATATGTGTAAATCATTTTTCTCACATCGATTTCATTGCCGGCCAATCTATCTTCTCCCTGGTAGTATAATTCGCTCAGCTCCTCCGCAGTCCAGTCAATATCCAATTCCCAATCAATCGAGGTAGATCCGTCATCGTTCTCGATGATATCCCCCATCAAGGTATGAGCCAAAGAATCTCTCACATAATCAACAAATTGACGGTATTCATTATTAGTAATCTCTGTATCATCCATATAAAAACCTGAAATAGATATAGCCTTAGGTTTTTGAATATAAGAACTGAAGATATCCTGGTCACTTTGACCTACATGAAGGGTGCCCGAAGGAATATAGACCATGCCATAAGGATTGATTCCTTTCCATTTGGGTCTACCGGCACTACCAGAGAGGTATCCTGACTGCTTGTTACCGCCCCCACAAGCAAATAATATCAATAAAAAAAGAGAGGAAACACTCCATCGAAAGGCTTTTCTATTCATTGTCGTTCGTTTTCAATTTAATTCTGGCTCAATTTAAAAATGCGCGTAAAGATACTTCCTTGTTTTCTAAATATTTACAAAAATTTCAGTTCATTTTGGTAGTGAATAATTGAAAGAACCTTGCGCTCCAATCAATTAAACGATCTACATTGCTACTAAGTACATAAATCATGCCTTACCTCATTAAAATTTAGTTAAATAAAGCAAAATTCAATATCTGGGGTTGAAAATAATAGGTTCTCGTTCGACTCCACCTATCTTTTTGTTCAAGTTATAGTTCAACATCAGCTCATGGGTACCCTGGTGAACAGTTTTGATGCTGGATAATGTAAAATCAAAAGCATATAGCACCCTTAGATTAGGATTGACCTGAAGCCCTCCTAGAACGGAAATGGCATCTAAAGTATTACTTGAATAGCCTCTCAAGCCAAATCCAGCCAGCACATTTTGATTGATGGTAGCTAGTCCGGTAAGATCGGTCTGTGTCAGCACCAAGTCCGATTTGATCAAGAGAGAAGGTGTAATGACCAAGGATTCATTTAAATCAAATTTATATTCTGCATAAAAGTTGACTCTCGGCCGGAGTTTGTATTCTGCGGTAATTCTGTTAAAGTGAATGGTAGGATTATGAAAATTTTCAACTGAAATACCTGCCTCCAAGCGCTCCTGGGCAAAATAAATTCCAGCACTTACCTGTGGTACCAGACCATTGGCTTGAGTTTCAGGCAAAATATTATCCTGATGAAAAATAATGCCTCCCTCGTACTTGCCTGAAGGTGTGCGCAATAAAGAACCATCGAAGGATTTTTGTACAAAACCCAAACCCAAACCCGCTGAAAAAAGTCCAAGATTGTTTTCGAAGACATAGTTATATGAAATCAGACCCCGGATCGTCTTTTCCACCCCAAAACTTTCCTGTTCCAATTTAATGCCACCGGCCCCTTTTACATAATAAAGCGGCATATTAGCATGTATCATCCTGGAAGTGGGTGATCCAGCTAATTCCTGCCACTGAGCCCGATATATTCCTGTGATACTCAGAGAGGACTCCATGCCCGCGTAAGCTGGATTGAGGGCATATTTTTGGCCCATGAAGATAGAGTATTGGCTGCTCTCCTGACCTAAAGCAACTAAGCTTGTAAACATGCAGAAAATACCTATAATCTTATCTCTCCTCATCCAAATGATAATGCTTATCTAAAAGTGAACGAAATTCTTGGATCGAATTTACAGGCATTTCACAAGAAAATTGATGACATAATGAGATATCTGCATTTTTCTCTTCCAGAAAATGTAAGATTGGCGAGGGAAGATAGAGTGACCTTATAGAATCGATGTCAGCTTCTGCAGAAGATTTGACCTCCATCCAACCTATATCCTGGCTGATCGTCAAACTTGCCCAATGGCTTAGTGAATCAGGGTATCTAATGATCGCACCTCGAAGATCTGTGATAAGTTCGTTTCCCAGCAACTCCCAATCATCTATAGAAAGTACTCTACCCAAATATACCAGGTTGTATGCCATAGCCCCTGAGGCAGAAGGCATGGTGTTGTCATATAGATCATTTACCTCTGCAACAAGATCATGAGTAGAAACCGAATATCTAAATGACTTTTGAGCAGGGAGATAATAATGATGCATCACATGTTTGGCCAGCTGCCTTGCCTTGGATAAATATCCTTTATTACCTGTAGATCTGTAACCATATAAAAATGCCAAAATACCATATGCCAGATCATCCAGCATGGCCGGTATTTCAGATTCGTATTGATGCAAATATCGCTCTTCGACCAGGGCGATCTCTTCAAAATAAGTCAATATTGAAACAGCTTCTTGCAGGAAATCTTTCGTCCCAAAAGCATCGTATGCATCGAACCAGCCCATGCATAATAGAGCATTCCAGGCTGTAATTATTTTGGTATCCTTTAATGGTGCTATCCGGGTATCTCTTTGTTTTAAAAGCTCTTCATGTACAGACTGTAACCTTTTGCTGCAATAGGTGAGTTCGTCTTCAAATTCATTTCTCACCCAAAGGATATTGATAGGCGCTCCTCCAGTGTGTGAAGGATCAGCCCAATTGCCTTCAGGATGGATATCGTATACCGACTCAAATAACTTAAAGTCTTCTGAATTCAATAATTTTTTAATTTCATTATAGTCCCATACATAGTATTTTCCTTCTACATGTTCACTATCAGCATCCATGGCGCTATAATAGCCTCCTACGGACGACTTCATATCCCTGGTGAGCCAGGTAGCAGATTGGGAGACTACTTTTTTGAGTATAGGTCCGGGTGATATTTTGAAGGCTTGACTATACAGTGACATGAAAAGTGCATTGTCGTACAGCATCTTTTCAAAATGTGGTATGCGCCATGCTGTGTCCGTAGTATACCTGGCAAACCCACCACCAATTTGATCAAATATGCCTCCTCTGGCCATGTGTTCCAAAGAGCTGATCACGTGCTGTAGTCCTTGTAGTTGACCTGTGTAGAAATAATGATCTAACAAAAACTTGAGTGTCATCGTCGAGGGGAATTTGGGGGCTCCGCCAAATCCTCCGTTTGACCTGTCAAATCTATTTTTTAAATGCTGAAATATTTTTACGCCTGCGTCGGTAGCAAGGTCATGATCTTTGGATGCGACCTCCAGGAGTGTAGATGAAGCGTTGCTCACATATCGAATCAATCGACCGGCTTGCTCTTCCACTTCAACTCGTTTTTCCTTAAATATTCTGACGATATGCTGTAAGATTTGGCTCCAGGAAGGCCTTTGGTGCCTAGGAGAGGGCGGAAAATAGGTACCTCCGTAGAATGGCTTTTTGTCAGGTAGCAAAAAACAATTTAATGGCCAGCCCCCGGATCCGGAGATCGATACCACCGCATCCATATATATCTTATCCAGGTCTGGTCGTTCTTCTCTATCCAGTTTGATATTGATAAAATGATGATTCATATATTCGGCTACCAAAGGATCGGTAAAGGATTCCTGCTCCATGACATGACACCAATGGCAGCTGCTGTAGCCTATTGATAATAAGATTGGTTTATCCTCCTTAACTGCCTTTTCAAGCGCTTCTGAGCCCCAGGGATACCAATCGACAGGATTAGACTTATGTTGTAATAAATAAGGACTTTTTTCGAATTGTAATCTATTCATATAGCTTAATGCAGGATGAGCTGGAATACAAATTTAAGCTTATCCTGACAGTCAAACCATTAAGTCAAGTTTGAGCTGATCGTATGCTAAATAGACATTCTGTGGTAATTTGGCTTGAACATCTTCATAGAGGCCCATATAATGGCTCATATGTATGATATAAGTCGATTTTGGAGAAACTTGTTTGATGACCTCCAATGTTTGATCCAATGTAAAATGGGAATGATGTGGCCTATGATGTAAAGCGTTGATTACCAATACTTCCACACCTTGTATATTTTTTAAAGTTGATTCTGGAAGTTGATTGGCATCTGTGATATAGGCCAGTTTGTTATTGATTTGATAGCCCAGGATACTTAACTCTCCATGTATAACCCGTAAGGGCTTGACATAGGAAGATCCAATGTGAAATGATGTATCAGCTTGGATCTCAATCAATTCAAATCTAGGTGCTCCAGGATATTTTTGTTCTCCGAAGGCGTAGTCATATTTAAGTTTAATTATTTCAGATACATCTCTTTGAAGGTATATTGGGAGTGGCTCGTTCTTTATGAAGATCAAAGGCCGTAAATCATCTAGTCCACCTGTATGATCATAATGTTCGTGGGTCAACAATAACGCTTCAAGATGGGTGACCCCTGCTCTCAATAATTGATATCGGATATCTGGCCCTCCATCTATCAGTATATTGGACGGTCCATCCTGGATCAGTGCTGCACAACGGAGGCGTTTGTCTCGGCGATTAGAGGACAGGCAGACTTCACAAGTACACCCTATAACAGGGACGCCCTGAGAAGTACCAGTACCTAAAAAAGTAATGTTCACACCATTTCCTCTTTCTCGGCCTCAAGTTTAAGCTGATGATAAAAAGATTGGGATACTTCCGATAGGGAGTCTATGTCTATTATCAACTGCTGCAGGATATCTAAAAATGCAATAACTCTGCCCTCAGTCTCATAAAAACGGTTGATAATGATCATTTTACGACTTTCGAGAACACAAGACCCAGATTGAAAATTGCCTTTCTCGTATCGAATATTGTATCCTGCTTCTGCAAGTAAGGATTCTATTTTTTCCAGTGTAGTTTTAGTATATCTTATTTTTGAACTCATTGTATAAT
>OBID01000218.1_pt1 | contig 25550 bp, 22 predicted proteins | sample 1519781 | NCBI WGS metagenome assembly OBID01 (sample SAMEA3991478, study PRJEB22521) | metagenome | biome: anthropogenic terrestrial biome; feature: sewage plant; material: sludge | place: Sweden | collected 2012-09-26 | reverse complement strand
GCGTTCAGCTGGGCGAGGAATAACACCTTCTCGCTCGGCCGGCCCTGAAGATCCAGTGCCGCGTGCAGCCGCATGGACCCCATGGTCAGGGTGCCGGTTTTGTCGGAGCACAACACGTTCATACTGCCGAAGTTTTCAATCGAGGTCAGGCGTTTGACGACCACCTTCTGCTGCGCCATTCGCTTGGCGCCGTGGGAGAGATTGACGCTGATGATGGCCGGCAACAGTTGCGGCGTCAGGCCGACGGCCAACGCCATGGAAAACAGAAAGGACTCAAGGACCGGGCGCTCCAAATACACGTTCACCGCGAATATCGAGAACACCAGCAGCAGCGTGACTTCCAGCAACAGATATCCGAATCGGCGCACGCCCCGCTCAAATTCCGTTTCCGGCGCCCGCACCTGCATCCGATGGGCAATGCGGCCGAATTCCGTGTCCTTGCCCACCGCCACGATCACGGCCCGCGCCTGCCCGCTCACCACATGGGTGCCCAGAAACAGGCTGTTCGTCCGCTTCTGCGAGGGGACCGCGTCCGTGAGTGTTCCTGTCGATTTCTCTGCCGGATAGGTCTCCCCCGTCAAGGTCGCTTCATCGACGAACAGATCCTTGGCATCGAGCAGCCGCGCGTCTCCGGGTAAACTCGACCCAGCCGAAAGCTCCACGATATCGCCCGGCACGATGTCGTCGGCAGGCACCTCGCGCAACCGGCCGTCCCGCCATGTTTGAGCCGTGATCTGCACGAGCGCCAACAGGCCGGCCACGGCGCGGGCCGCGCTGTATTCCTGCCAGAAACTCAACAGGGCGCTGACCAGAATGATGGCCAGGATGATGAGCGCATCGCTATGTTCTGCGAGAAAAAACGACACTCCGGAAGCGAAGAGCAGGATGAGGATGATGGGACTTCGGAACTGGGCCAGCAAGAGCCGGAACGGCTGACTATCTCGCTGGGGCGTGAGCCGGGCGGACGCGGAGACGACCTGCCGCTGTTCGGCCTCGACGGTGCTCAACCCCTCCGGTACGGCACGCAAGTCGCGAAGCACCTCATCCGGAGAACAGGCCCAAAAGGGTCGTCTATTCTCCATGGTCTCGTGAACTCCCTTCACACCCACTCCGGGGCATGTTCCTTCGCGGCCTCCTGTTCGGCAAAGGTCCGGTACAGGGCCGGGAGGACCAGCAAGGTCAATGCGGTCGAGGTGAACAGGCCGCCGACAACCACGGTGGCCAACGGCCGCTGCACTTCGGCGCCGATCCCCTGGGCCAGGACCAGCGGCAGGAGGCCGAGCAACGTCGTCATCATCGTCATCACGACCGGGCGAAGCCGTAAGACACAGCCCGTCATGATCGCCGCCTCCGTCTGCTGCCCCTCATTCCGCAACTGATTGATGTAGGAGACGAGCACGATGCCGTTTCCCACCGCCAGCCCGAACAGTTCGATAAACCCGATCGAGGCGGGCACACTCAGATACTGATCGCTGAGCCACAGCGACACGACACCGCCGATCAAGGCGAACGGCAGATTCAGAATGATCAAGGAGGCATACCGCAGCGAGTGAAACGCCCAGAAGAGCAGAAAGAAGACCAACCCGAGCGTGATGGGCACCACCACTAGCAGCCGCGCATTCGCGCGCTCCATATTCTCGAACGCCCCGCCCCACGCCACCGTATACCCCTGCGGCAACCGGATCCGCTCGGCCAATAACTTCCGGCCTTCATCCACGACACTGCCGATGTCGCGCCCCACCACATTGAACCCGATGTAGATCCGCCGCTTTGCCTGCTCGCGGCTGATACGCGCCGGGCCTTCGCGCATCTCGATGGTCGCGAGCTCGCTCAAGGGAATCGGCGCGCCGGATGCGGATCGTACCCGGATATCTCCGATGGCCCCGATACTGTTGCGAGAGGGCTCCGGGAAACGCAGGGTCAGCTGAAATCGACGCTCCCCTTCATACACCTGCGTGGCCGGTTTGCCGCCCACCGCCGTCGTAATGATGTCGTGCACATCCGACACGTTGATCCCGTAACGGGCGATTTTCTCCCGATCGATGTCGATCGTCAGATAGGGCTGCCCGGCAACCTGTTCGACCTTGACGTCTTTCACGCCTTCCACGGTCCGCATCAGGTCCGCAATGATTTCGGCGTTCTGATACAGCAGGTCGAGATCGTCCCCGAACAACTTGATGGCGCATTCAGTCCGGATGCCGGAGATCAACTCATCGACCCGCTCCTGGATCGGCTGACTCATCAGGACAGAGATACCGGGAATCTCCGCAAGACGCTTCCGGATCGCATCGACCAATCCCGATTGGGTCTGTGCCGTGGTCCAACCGTTGCGCGGACGCAGCGTCACGATCGGATCGCTCTCATTCGGCTCCTCCGGACCGACGGCGATATCGGGGCGTCCGATCTTGCTCACCGACATCTGCACTTCCGGAAACTCCAGCATGACTTTCTGCGTTTGCTTCTCAATCGCGATCGACTCCGGCAACGAGACACTCGGCAGCCGCACGATTTGCGGCGTCAACGCGCCCTCCTCCAGAATCGGAATGAATTCCCGTCCCACGAACGGCAGCAGGGTCAGACTCGCCAGCACCACCGCCGTCGATCCCAGCAACACCGGCACCCGATGGTCGAGCGTCCAACGGAGCACCGGCTGATAGCGGGCCTTCATCCACCGGGTGAGCCGGGTCTCTTCCGGATGGTCGCCGCGCAGGATCAGGGACGCCAGAACCGGCGAGAGGGTCAAGGTGACGACCACCGACATCAGCAGCGAAATCACCAGCGTATAGGCCAGGGGGGCAAACATTTTCCCTTCCATCCCGTGCAGAGTCATGAGGGGAAGGAAGACGACGCTGATGATCAGGATGCCGAACACGATCGGCCGCCCTACCTCGCTGGTGGCCCGGAAAATCACCTCAAGCCGGGACCGCTGATGCAGATGATTTTCGGAGAGATGGCGATAGACATTCTCCACCACGACCAACGATCCGTCGGCAATTTCACCGATACCGATCGCCAGGCCACCCAGGGTCATGAGGTTGGCGGAAAGCCCCACGCGTTGCATCACCAGGAACGTCATCAGTGGCGTGACCAACAGAGACACAGTGACGACGATCGCGCTCCGCACATGGCCCAGAAATAGGAAAAATACGATGGTCACCAGGACGATGCCCTCGATCAAGGCATCGCGCACGGTATTGATGGCCGCTGTCACGAGCTCGATCCGGTCATAAAACGGGATGATCTTGAGGCCTTCCGACAACAACCCGTCCTGCTGAATCGTGTCGACCCGGCGTTTCACGGCTTGGACGACTTCACGTGCATTGCCTCCGCGCAACATCAACACCGTGCCCGCCACCACCTCCCGCTCGCCGTTCAACACGGCCGCGCCATGGCGCACCGCATGACCGATACGAACCTCTGCCACATCACGGACGAACACGGGTGTGCCGCCCGCTTCCTTCACGACGATACGCTCGATGTCGGGCAGGGTTTTGATGAGTCCCAGTCCCCGCACAATGGCGCGTTCCGCATGCCGTTCCAGCACATTGCCGCCGGAATTGGCATTGTTCTTCTGCACCGCCTCATAGATGTCGTGCAGCGTCAGGCTGTATTTGCGCAACTTGTCGGGATCCACCAGCACTTGGAACTGCTTCACGAATCCGCCCAGGCCGTTCACATCGATCACGCCCGGCACACTCTTCAGCAAGGGGCGGAGTACCCAATCCTGCACCGTCCGCTGATTCGTCAACTCGGCCTCTACGAGCGCCGTATCGGTCGCATGGGCTTGCGGGCCTTCGAGATAGTATTGGTAGATCTCTCCCAGTCCAGTCGTGACCGGCGCCAGGACCGGATCGATACCCGCCGGCAACCGCTCCTTGACCGCCATGATCCGCTCCAACACCAACTGGCGGGCAAAGTACACATCCACATCATCCTCGAACACCACCGTCAGCTGAGAGAGCGCGAACTTGGACAACGAGCGGATTTCCGTCAGGCCCGGCAGCCCGTTCATCTGCAGTTCGATCGGATAGGTGATGAAGCGTTCCACTTCAACGGGAGAGAGGCCAGGCGCTTCCGTCAACACCTGCACCTGCACATTGGTCACGTCGGGGTAGGCATCGATGGGGATAGATTGAAAGGCGAACAGGCCGGCCACGGAAAACATGCAGGCCAGTCCGATGACGAGGATCGATTGGCGGAGCGAGAACTCCAACAGTGAGGCAATCATGGCGTGGGCTCGATTTTGTGGATATCGAACTCCGACTTGATTGCGAAGGACCCTTTGACCACCACGTCTTCACCCTCGTGCAGCCCCTCCAGGACGATGGTCTTGCCGTCCAGCTCGTCTCCCAGGAGAACCCGGCGCGATTCGAATCGATTGTCCGCTTGCCGCACGAACAGTAATTTGCCCGTGCCGTCCTGTTGCACAGCCGTGAGCGGCACCGCCAGCGCCTCGGGTTGAGGGGACGCAAAGACACGGACCATGGCGAACATCTCCGGTTTCAAGGTCCGATCGGGATTGAGCACGGTGACACGGACACGCATCGTCCTGGTCGATGGGTCGAGGACATCGCTGATGTAGGTCACGGTGCCGGAGAACAGCCCATGCGGATAGGCCGGAACCATCACGTGAACCCGGTCCTTCGGACGAATAAAGCGCACGTCCTTTTCCGGCACGTTGGCCACCACCCAGACATCGGACAGGTCGGCGATGGTGAAACAGTTCCGCGAGGTCTCCACCACCTCCCCGCGCGTGATATTACGCATGATCACGCGACCTGCAAAGGGCGCTCGAATCGCCACATCGGACCGGATCGTCTGCTCGCGTTCAAGCCGTTTGATTTCCTGGGCCGGCAGGCCAAGAAGCGCCAGCCGATGCGATGCCTCCCGCGCATCGGCGCGCGCGGTTTTCATTTCCGCTTCCCGGCGTTGCAGTTCGGCCAGGCTGATCGCACGATGCTCATGGAGATTTTCCGCCCGCTCAAAGGCCAGCTGCGCTTCGTGTTGCCTCGCCGCCGACTTGAGGTACGCTCCTTCGGCCATCCCGAGATCGGTACTGTCGAGCAACGCCAGTCGCTCACCCTTCTTCACATCCTTCCCCACATCGACCAATACCTCGACCACCCTCCCTCGAAGAAGGGTCGTAACCTCCGCCAGTTCATTCTCGTTGGCTTGAACGATCGCGGGGAATTCGCGATGGAAGGTAAACGGCTCTTTTTTGACCGTCATCACCTCGATGCCGGCCCTGGCAATTTCAGGATCGGTCAGCTGCACCATCCCGTTGGCGGCTCTGTTCACCGGCTTGCCGGCCGGCGGCGCCACGGGCGCATCCCGATCGCAGGCTGCTGCCGATATCAGTACCAGCCCGATCACCAGGCATCGTCCCGCAAGAGAACGCCAGTCACCGGCTCGCCGATGCTGTTCCTCTGAATTTCGCCTGAAAACCCCCGCTGTGTCTGTCATGCGTCGATCATCTGCCTTGCGCGACCCTGCTGTTTCTGAGAACAGCAGGGACCATGCCGTGAGAGAGTCAGGATTTCGAGAGGAATGGGATGCCGGTAGCAGCGTTTTGCTACGCTACCGGCCCTGAGAGCGGGGTGAAATGCCACAGCGGTCTTAGCCCGCATTATTCATGAGCACTTCTGCTGCAATCGCCGATTCACTGCTGCGACGGGCCTTCGGCCGGCGGGCTCACCCCTCGGACCCTCAACGTACTGCACGAGTACGCCTCGGGTCCTCCCGGCTCCGCGCGCCGGTCTCGCCACGTGACTCGGCGATTTCACGACGAACCGTCATGAATAATGCGGGTTAGTTGCCCCGGGAGGAACCCGCAGAGCCACGGACGTTCCCAGAATCTGCCGCAGGCTGTTGAACGCCGAAAGAACGCCGCTGGCGGCCTTTGTCAACAGCCTGCCTAACGGACCACGAGCACCGAGCAAGTACTGTGCTGCACAACCTTGGTGGAGACACTGCCCAGCAGGAACCTGGCGACGGCCCCCATACCTTTGGCCCCGGTCACGATCAGATCGACTTTCTTCTTCGTCGCCACTTTCAAGATCTCATCGGCCGGTTTTCCGAGCTGGACCACTTCATCGACCACATACCCGGCCTTCAGCAGCTTGTTGGCGCATTGCTCGACCAGGCGGGCGCCGGCTTCTTTGAGTTCCGGATACTTCAGGAACGGCATGGCGTGCATCACCACCACATCGATCGGCTCCAGGCCTTCCCGCTCTTCAGGATGCAGTTTGGTCAGCAGGAACCGCAACGCCTTCTCCGAGGCCTTGGACCCGTCGGCTGCGAACAGAATCCGGCTCAGCGGACGCGGCTCTTCCTTCACAATGAGAACCGAGCAGGGCGCATGCAACGTCACCTGGGTCGAGACACTCCCGAGCATGAACCGGTCGAGCGCATCCAACCCCCGGCTCCCGATCGCCACCAGTCCATCACGCTGCGGCGCACGATCGAGAATGGTCGAGCCGGCTGACCCGCGCTCAGACACCAGCTTGCCTTTTAACTTGAGCGACGCCATCTGAGCCTTGGCCTCGGCCATGGCCGTCTTTCCACGGGCTTCAATCCGCTTGATTTCTTCCTGAATAAACGGCTCATTGCCGATCACCACCGGCTGAAACATGAACGGCGCGCGCAGGGCCTCGACATCCGTCACGTGCAGGACGCTCACATCCGGCTTCTCGGCGAACGGCATCCGCGCCACCCATTCCGTCGCCCACTTCCCGTATTTCGATCCATCGGTCGCAATCAAGACTTTCATAGGTCGCCCCTCATCGTTCAATCCGTTACAGACTTGAGTAGCAGGCTCCGTGCCAACGCTGCCGCATCTTCGCCTCAACGGATCAGCGGGTCAATACCTTCTTTCCGCAGAAATAAGGCAGCCCTTCTTCCCCCTGTGGAAAGTCACAGGAAGGTTGCCGTCGGGGACAGATGCCTATGCTTTGAGCGAAAAACCGAAGAAAGGACGGAGACACAGAAGGCAGAACAACGAGCGGGCGAAATGGCAATCAACCGAACGGAATACCGCCGGTCAGTTCATGCGACCATAGATGGCCGTGGATCGCGGCGCGGAACAACCGATCGATTTGTGTCCCCAGGGGGAGCGACTCTCCTGCTCACGACCAATCCGGCCCCAGGTCACCTTGCGAAGCAACGACCACACCGAGCGCAGAAACGACCAGCCGAACACGCGCGTGGCTTCAGCCCTTCCACCGGCCTGACACCAGGAATGCCACAATCCGGACCGGATCCTCCGCCCTGCCACGACATCATAGGTTCGACGTTGAGTTTTCACGGATGACCTCCCCTCGGTGAACCGGAGCCACTCGGCGTCCGCCTGCGTCGTTTCACAGGCAGACCATCATGATGAACGGTACCATGTGGTTGCCGATCCTCCAAAAGAGAATTACATTTGAGACGCGCGTCTCTCCGGAGTCGGATGCAGAAGACCGCGCAGATTGAGGAGGTCAGACAATCATGCCGCAACATCCCGACGCAGGACGGGTAGAACTTACCGACTGGACCACCACAGAGTCGGCCATCAGGTCGATTCGTGAAACGGTGTTTATCCACGAGCAGGGAGTGCCGGTGGAACTGGAGTGGGACGGGCTCGATTCATCTTGCGCCCATGTGCTGGCATGGAATGACCGAGGAGAGGCCATCGGCACGGCGCGCATGCAACGGAATGGCACCATCGGCAGAATGGCGGTGCTCAAGTACTGGCGCGGGCGCGGCGTCGGACGGGACCTTCTCCAGACACTGCTGGATCTGGCGGTTAGGCAAGGGCTCCCGCGCGTTACCCTGTCCGCACAGATCCATGCGCTTGGATTTTATGAACGGGCCGGGTTCCACGTAGTCGACGAACCCTTCATCGACGCCGGCATCCCGCACCGGAAGATGGTGAAAGAGCTATTGCCCACAGGGCCCGGCTGAACAAACCTGCCGATTGGTCGTAGTCTGTAGTGGAGCTCCTAGCGGGTATGTGAGGTGGACGCTCAGTCATGCTTACCACTGCCAGATCGGAAGCCCGGCTCCTCCGGTATGGGGTTTTTGAATCTCGCCCGGTCTGTGATCTGCCTGAACATGAGGGGCGAAAGGCGGGTGTGAACCGTCCCCGGTTCGATAGACCGGCCCGGCGGCGTTGCGCATTGCTTCCGGCGGCACCACCTGCGGCGTCGTGCGGCCCATCGGCACGTACCGGGGAGGAGGATGAACGCGTACGACCGGCTCGTAGGGACGATACTCCGACTCCATCGCCTCCGCCGGAGCCAGGAAGCAGGTAGTCAAGAAGAAAAATGTCCCGATCGCCCGTTGAACTCGCTGCATCATCGTGCACCTCCTGGACGGCTTTGAGGTTAACGCGTTCGTCATGCGCAACCATAGCAATGATGGGGCGGCCTGAAAAATAGATAAATTGAGATGCATCCATCGAATAACCCGATGTATACTTCCGCCGCATGGAATGGCTGAACTATCATCACCTGTTGTACTTCTGGGCGGTCGCCAAGAACGGCAGCGTGAGCCGAGCCTGCGAAGAACTTCGCCTGGCGCAGCCGACCATTAGCGGTCAAATTCGAGCGTTGGAAGGCGTACTCGGAGAGAAACTGTTCGCCCGCTCGGGCCGCCACCTGGTCATGACCGAAATGGGCCGCGTCGTGTTTCGTTATGCGGAGGACATTTTCTCGCTCGGGCGGGATCTGATCAGCACGGTGAAAGGACACGGCAGCGGGCGGCCCCTACGGCTGGTCGTCGGCATCGCCGACGCAGTGCCGAAGCTCCTAACCTCGCAGCTGTTGAAGTCGGCGTTGAAGACGGCCCATCCGACGCGTATCCTCTGCTGGGAGAACAAGCTGGACCATTTGCTGGCCGAGCTGGCGATTCATGGCCTCGATCTTGTGATTTCCGATACGCCGGCGCCGCCCAGCATCAAGGTGCAGACCTACAATCACGTCATGGGGGAATCGGGGGTGACGTTCTTCTCGACGGCGAATCAGGCGGCAAAATATCGGCGCGCCTTCCCGAAATCCCTCAGCGGTGCCCCGGTGCTGCTGCCCACGCCGAATGCCATGCTGCGCCGCTTAGTGGACGAGTGGCTGGTTCGACGAGGCATCCATCCGACTGTCATGGGAGAATTCGAAGACAGCGCGACGTTGAAGGCATTCGGCCAGACTGGCTATGGCCTCTTTCCCGGCTCCAGCGTCATGGAAAAAGAAATCTGCCGCCAGTATCGCGTCCAGGTGGTGGGACGGTTGGATTCCGTGAAACAGCGATTCTACGCCATCACGGTCGAGCGTCGGCTCAAGCACCCTGCGGTGCTCGCCATCGTAGAAGCGGCGCGTCAGGAAATTTTGTCCTGACGGCGCCTGAGCCTTCGGCGAGCGGGGTATCGCCTAACGGGTGGGGAAGTCGGAGCGACCAGCGGATGAGGCTAGGTCGGGCAGGGGATCATCTGAAGCCATCCCGTCGTACTGATCTGACCGTACCGGACGAGCCCGCACCACGAAGATGCTGCCGATCAGCACCATCACCAATCCGGCGTTCATCAGCATGTCTTTCAGATACCGCTCGAAAAAATCCTCCGGTACGTGCCTGAGGTCTCCCAACTCCGCGCTGGCCGTGAGCATGCGCCGTATGCACGCGATGATGCCGACCGCCAGGTACGGCTCCACCCGCAAGGTATCGGTTTCCAGGAACCGCACGATGGTGCGGAACAGCTCCAGAAGAATGATGACGAGTAGAAGCTGATTGACGAGGGTCAAGCTGATAAGGAGGAAGGGCTCCGTGCGATAGGCCGTAGCGAACTGCGCCCAGCTATGGACGAACAGCAGGACGCTGATGACCAGCAGGCTGAACCCAACTGTAATATAGCCCCAGCGATCCAAACGTTCCATCCACGCGAAGACTTGTCTCACTGAATCGGTCACTCGGTCGTACATCCCATCTCCTTCCGACTTGGTCGCGTCGGCTAGGCCGACAGCTTGTTGAAGGCATCCAGCGCCGCCACTTTGTAACATTCCGCCAGCGTCGGATAGTTCATCGCCGTCGTCAAAAAGTAGTCCAGACCGCCCTGAAGCCCCAAGACGGCCTGTCCGATGTGAATCAATTCGGTCGCGCCCGTTCCGACGATGTGAACTCCCAGCAGCCGCCGGTCTTCCCGATGCACCAGCATTTTGAGCAGGCCGCTGTCGTCTCCGAGAATCTGTCCCCGTGCGATCTCCCGGTAGCGGGCCGTGCCGGCTTCATAGGGCACCTTGCGCCGTGTCAGCTCCTGTTCCGGCGCGCCGACCATCGAAATCTCCGGAATGGAATAAATGCCGATGGGAAAATGCGCGGTCATCGGGTCGGCTTCCACGCCGAAGGCGGCGCAAGCGGCGAGCCGCCCTTGCTCGGCCGACGTGGTCGCCAGGCTGGGAAACCCGATCACGTCCCCGGCGGCAAAAATATGCGGCACCTCCGTGCGGTAGTCCCGATCGACCGCGAGACGCCCGCGGTCGTCCGCCTTCAGACCGGCGGCGGCGAGATTCAACCGCCCCGTCGCACCCTGCCGGCCGGCGCAATAGAGGACCAGCTCGGACACCAATCGCTTACCTGATTCCAGCAACAGTGCGACCCGCCGCGGGGGCCCATTGAGAATTTCCAACCGTTCTACGGTTTCGCCGAGCCTGAACGTCACGTCCACGTTCCGCAATTGATGGAACAGCGCGTCCACGATCTCACGATCGAGGAACTCCAGGGGGTGCTCGCGCTGATCAATGACAGTCACCTCGATCCCCAGCGCGGCGAACATGGATGCATACTCGATCCCGATGACCCCCGCGCCGACGACCGCGAGCTTGCGCGGCAACGTCGTCAGCCCCAGTAATTCGTCGCTGGTCACCACCAGGTTCGGCTCCACTGCGGCCCCCGGTGGCGCAGCGGGTACGGTGCCCACCGCAATCAATATATTGGCGGCGGTAACGGTAATCATGCGGTCGGATGACTCGATAAGCACTGTATGAGAATCGTGAAAGCGCGCTTCCCCCGAAAGCACGGCCACGTCGTTGCGCCGAAGCTGCCCGCCGATGACGTCCGCTTGGCGTTGTTCCACCGCCTCCACGCGGGCCAGCAGGGCCTGCGCCGGAGGACGAGCGGACGCGCCAGGGCGCACCTTACTGCACGCGGGACAGGCATGGCCGTTCAGTGACAGCACCGCTTCCCGAAACGTCTTGCTGGGGATCGTTCCCGTATCGACGCAAACGCCGCCCAGGCGATGGCCCCGTTCGATTACGGCGGCGCGCTTCCCAAGCTTCGCGGCCTGTACCGCCGCCCGTTGCCCCGCCGGGCCGCTGCCGATGCAGAGCAGATCATACTCATAGTCACGTGTCATAGACGTACTCCTTTCAACCCTTCGGCGCATCGCCGCCCAGCACAGCCTGCTGTTTGAAAACACGGAAGAGATACCACAGAGCGGGAAACACCAGGACCGCTCCGCCTCCGAGAGCATAGAGGACCGCCCGGAGCGCCGGCGCCGGCGCGGCGGCATTGTAGATCGTGAGGTGTGGCGGCACGAGATAGGGCCACTGCGCGAGGACCCACGCCCAAAGCGTCATCGTGACCTGTCCGGCGATGCAGATCCGCGCCCAACGAAACCGCTTCAACCAGAGGCATGCAATGCCCGTGAGACCGGCAACTGCGGTCGTGAACTGGGCCAGCACGCCCCAGACCGTGCCGGTCAGGCCGCCCCACACGAGCGGAGCGGCTTCTCGTGAAAGCAGCAACAGCGTCTCTTCCAAGCCTGCCGCGACGATCCCGGCAGCGATCGCGCGCAGACGAAACTCGACTTGCAGCTCGCCATCCTGAGCCTCCACCGTCAAATAGGCGGCGGCCAAGTACAGGGCGAGGACGGTCGTGAAGACCCCGACGGCGAGGGGAAACGGCGCGAGCCAGGGCTCGACATAGCGGGTGAGGAAACTTCCCGAAGAGGGCGGCAGGCCTGCAGCCACGCTTCCCAGCACGACGCCGAGCCAGAACGGGGCCACCAGGCTCCCCACCGCGAACAGACTTCCCCAAGGGAGGCGCTCGTCGAACGGGACGTCAGAATGCTGAAACGCGAAGGAAGCGCCGCGCAGCACGATGCCGATCAGCAGCAAGGTGAGCGGAATATGAAGGCTCGTCATGATCACTGTGAAGGCCGACGGAAAGCCCGCGAAGAGCAGCACGAGCACGACGATCAGCCAGACGTGGTTAGCCTCCCAGATCGGCGCCAACGCACGGTCGATGAACGCCCGCTGTGCCGGCGCGCGCCCGCCGCGGGCCGCAAGGTACCAAGCGCCGGCTCCAAAGTCGGCCACGCCCGTGAGGACATAGCCCGTCAGGGTCGTCATGAGAACACCGGCGATGATCAGCTCAAGACTCATAAACCGTCCTTTCGACAGGCGGCTTGAGGACCGTAGAGTCGACAGGAGACCCGGCAGCGATATGGTGGTGGAGTATCCATAAGACGATGGCGGCCAGCATGAGGTAAAGCGCGCCGAAAAAGACGAGCGGAACCAGCAGGCCCGGCATAGGCGTGACCGCGGCCGCCGTCCGCATGACGCCCGTAATAATCCACGGCTGTCGGCCCACCTCGGCGGCAATCCATCCGGCTTCCGTGGCGACAAAACCCAGCGGACCGGCCAGGACCACGGCCTTGAGAAAAAGACGGGACCGCGCAACCGCCCTGTAACGCCACCCCTGCCACCCTGCCCACAATGTCACGAAGGTCATAGCCCCACCGCAGAGGATCATCACTTGGAACGCGCCGCGCGCGATGGCCACCGGCGGCCACTGATCCCGAGGCACGCTGTCCAGCCCCGTGACGGTCGCCGTCGGATCGAGGTACAGCATCAGGCTGAGCGCATATGGGATTTCGATCGCGTAGTCGAGCCGCCTACGATCAAGGTCCACAATGCCACCCAAGCGGAACGGCGCGCCCGCTTCCGTGGCGAACTGTCCTTCGAACGCCGCCAGCTTGGCGGGTTGATGGACGGCCACCACCTTGGCAAGCAGGTCGCCGCTGAGCGGTTGCAGCAGGGCGCTAATCCCGCCTAACCACAGCGCAATCGTCAAGGCTCGCCGATGGAAGGGATCGTCCGGGTGCCAAAGGAGCTGCCAGGCGTGAATCCCAGCGACGGCGAATCCGGTCGCAGCGTAGGCGCCCAGGATCATATGGGGCACTTGCGCCAGACCGGATGGGCTGAACAGGGCCGCGACCGGATCGATGTCGGTCGGTTGCCCCTGCAGCAGACGGAACCCTCGCGGCGTATTCATCCACCCGTTGGCCAGTACGATGAAGATGCCCGAGGTGACGCCGCTGACGGCGACGGCCAGGCCGGAGGCCAGATGCGCGGCCGGGCTCAGCAGGCCCCAGCCGTAGAGATAGAGGCCGAGAAAGACCGCTTCCGTGAAGAACGCCGCGCCTTCGAGTGAAAAGGCCAAGCCGACGATCGGTCCTGCCCACCGCATGAATTCCGGCCATAGCAGCCCGAGCTGAAACGACAGGATGGTGCCGGAGACCGCCCCGATGGCGAAAAGCATCGCCGTGCCCTTGGCCCATCGCCGGGCGAGCGCCAACGATACCGCATCGCCGGTTCTGTACCAACGCCATTCGGCGAGCACCATCATGAGCGGCAGACCGATCCCGATCACGGCGAACAGAATGTGGAAACCGAGCGACCCCGCGATCAGCGTGCGAGCAGCTTGCAAGTCGGTCATGATGAATGCCCCCTCACTAAGGCCCTGCCCGGTCACGAAGAGCCAGTTGCCCGCGCCGTGCCAAATCGATGGATTGGCCCAGGACGCGCGCCGCTTCCTGGGGCGCGTGGAAACCGGTGGAATTTTCCGCCTCGACGAAATCCAGCAAGAACTGCGCTTGACGCTGCAACGTTTGCGCCTCTGACAGGGCAGCGTTCTGGCCGCGTGCCCGCGCTCTTTTTAAATCACCGATTAACGCCACGACGGCATCCATCGCACGGTTGCGCAGTTCGAATGTCCGGTGCTGGATCGTTTCGACGCGCTCCTTCAATTCGGCTTCCGGCCAGCGATGGCAGGTCTGGCAGGCGCGGTTAATGTTGAGCAGCGGGCTCCTCACGTGGTGATCGCTGATCTTCATCGCGCCTTCGCGTTTGTAAGGCATATGGCAGTCGGCGCAGGAAACGCCGGAGCGGGCATGCACGCCTTGGCTCCACAACTCGAACTCTGGATGCTGCGCTTTGAGCGTCGACGCGCCGGTATCCGCGTGGGTCCAATCCTTGAATCCGGTCTGCTCGTAATAGGCAAGGATCTCATCGGCGCGCAACCCGTTGGCCCATGGAAACGTCAGCCGCTTCTCCGGCCCTTTGAAGTAGTACTCGACGTGGCACTGCCCGCAGACAAACGAGCGCATCTCCTGCCTGGTGGCCATCGTATTGGGATCGAAATTGCGAATGCCCTCGCGTTCCTTCACGGCACGGATGCCTTCGAGAAAGGCAGGTCTCGTGATGCGAAGCTGCATCGTGTCCGGCACATGGCAATCCAAGCAGGTGACCGGGTGCTTCACCAGTTTTCTGGCCTCCGCGTAAGGCAGCCGGTTCATGCTCTCAAACCCTTTTGGGAGATCCCCTTCGCCGAGCTTCATCATCGCCGTGTAGGCCGACGAATGGCACTGGAGGCAGGTGCCGGGCTGCTTCACGACCGTTTGCCGTCCCGTATAGATTTGATCCTCCAACATGAAGGCATGGCCGCGTTCCTCACGAAAGTCGTGCGCGAAGGCATACCCGGCCCAGATCGTTTTGAGTCGCGGGTCTTCTTCGATCCTCGACTGGGCGACCACTGAACGGGGATCGGCCGAGGTGGGCTCGCGCGGCACCGCTTCGCTGCCGCCGAAGCGCGTGCGGACCTGATCCACGGTGCGCCGGTACGCGTCGAACTGAAAGGGAAAGTTTTTCCCCCATTCAGCGGGGTCTTCGGTCTGGTCGGTTAACTCAACCACCCGGAAGAATACGTTCTTGGCCTCCTGGTGGCGCTCGAAGATATTAACCAGCAGCGCGGTGATCGCCAGCGCCGCCCCGGCGGCCAGCACCGCCAGGACCACCAGTTTTACCGACCCGCGACCCGTTCGATTCATGATGACCTCCCTTATCGATGTCCGACATCGCGATGACAGCCGACACAGGACAGGCGCCCCGCGGGGTCGTCCGACACATTGATGGCCTGAACAATGTCCGCGTGACATTTCAGGCAGGCCCGTTCCGTGATCGCCCGCATATGCGGCTTGATCTGAATCACCTCCGGAAAATCTCCGGTGGTAAAGGCCGCCGCGTGGAGGAAGCCATTGAACGCCTTGGACGCGTACTTCGGGATAAGTCCTTCCGGCGTGTGGCAATCGTTGCAGACGGCCCCCATTCGATGGCTCGACTTCACCCAGCCGTCATATTGCGTCCTCATGACGTGGCAATTGATGCAGGCCCGCGGGTCATCCGTGAGGTAGGACGCCCCGCGCGCATACCAAAAGGTAAACAGGCCGAGCCCCACGAAGGCGCCGACCATCACGGCGAAAAACCATCCGAACACTGTGCGGCTGAACATCCAGCTCATGTGAGAAACCCCTCCATTCACGGGAGTGCGTGCACCGCCTCAACTGCCCAGCAACCGCCGGCAGCAAGCAAACCGATTCCACTGGTCGCGCTGATATCCTTTGGATTCCATGCAATCCGCCGCCCTCTTAAACGCCGCGACTGCTGAACGCTCTCCCTCCTGCCGCAAGCACTCGGCTTCGTCCGCTTTCGTTTCGTCGGCCGTTTTTCCCACTTGCTGCCATGGCATCTGCGTTCTAACCTGACAAGCGGAAAGCCCCATGATCAAGAAGACGATCGGTACAACGCGCATGATATCCATGATCTCCCTTCTCCCCAAGATGACTACATAGCGATCATGCGAGCGGCTCATAGACAGGGACCGCGAGCAGCGCACAGATCGTCCGGCGCAGAATTCGTTCGGTGGTACTACCGCGCAAGGCGTCGAGAAAGCCCGTTCTCCATTCGGTCGCCATGACGATCAGATCCGGCTGCTGGCGCTCGGCCGCCTCAAGAATTTCCTCTACCACGATGCCCGTGCTGACGCTTTGCTTCCAAATCCAGCCGTCACGACGTTGGAGCCGCGGGCGCGGCACGTCTGCCGGTTCCCCTACATACAACAGCTCGAAGATCGCCGTATCGATCCCCAGGCTCGACGCAATCGCGCAGGCGGCGTCCACCGCAGCCTGCGCGTCCGGGCGGTGGTCCATCGGGATGAGAAACCGCTGCAGCGCCACCACTCCGTTATGCAATGAGACGAATCCTGGACTCTCGCCTGGCACGAACAGAGTCATCGTGCGGGACTTGCGGGCCAGCGTCTCTCCGGACTCCTCGGACAACCATTGACTTAGGGCGTCTTTGGGATAGGTTGCCAAGACCATCAAGTCGGCCGGTTTCCAGCTGAGCAATTGCAGAATCGACGTCACTGGTTGGTCCGCCATCCCGCGAATTTTGCGCACGCCGATACCGAGCGCCAGAAGGTCGTCTTTAGTGGCCCTCTCTTTGAGAATTCCCCATCGGCTGAGCGTCTCCCGTACTCTCGGAAAATCCTCGAAATCGGGATCGGCCCGCGCCGGATCGACATGCATGATCGTCAGATCGCTCTGAAGGCGGTGAGTGAGCTTCAATGCATGCCCGAAAGCCGCCATACTGGCGGCCGAAAAATCTGTCGGATGAAAAATGTGACGGATTCGCGTCGGGGCACCGTTTATCAGGTTCGTCATCGCAGTTCCTTCCTTCTATCTGGTGAAATATGTTGCCTCATACTGTTCGCCGACCTGTCATGGCGTTCGGCCCGAAGTCGCCGGCGACGCCTTCTGCGTCCAATCACCGAGCCGCCTTGCCGATGGACATGGAGGTCGGGTGCGACAGGCCTTGGGGCCGTTCGGCGACGACCAGGGAGGCCCTGCGTCTCATCCGGTCGCGGATGAATTCGACCGAGACCGTCTCGCCGATCTTCAAGCTCTTGAAGGCCGAAACGAAATCCTCCATCGTCCGGAGCGACCGGCCCTGCAGAGAGACGATCAGGTCTCCGCCCATCATCCAGGGCTCGCTGGCCACCGTCACGTCGACGGTCCCCGCTCGCAGTCCCCCATCCGCTGCAGGACTGCCGGGAAAGACCTCACCGACCAGCAGCCCATCGGCGAGGGGCAGGACGAATAATTCCCGGATCTCGTCCGTCACGAACTTGCCGCCGACGCCTAGCCAGGGCCGACTGACTTTGCCCTTCGCCTTCAATTCTCCAAGGACCTCTTTGGCGAGATCGATCGGCACGGCAAAGCCGATATTCTGAGTGCCCAACGCCATGGCGGTCGTAATTCCGATGACCCGGCCGTCGGAGTTCATTAACGGGCCGCCGCTGTCGCCCGGATTGATAGGGGCGGTGGTCTGAATCAGCGGAACCCTCGGTTCGCTGAATGCGACGCCGGGAGGAAGGCGATTTAATCCGCTGAGGATGCCGGTGGAGAGCCCGAAGCCCAGGCCGAAGGGGTTGCCGATTACCAACGCTCTCTGACCGATGCGGAGCGCGTCGGAGGTGCCGAGCTGCACGAAGGGAACTTTCCCATTGACTCCGGTCAGACGGAGCACGGCCACATCGCTGTAAGAATCGACGCCGAGCACCTCCGCACGCACCCGCTGCCCGTCGTACAATTTCGCCATCACCGTGTGTGCGCCCTCGACCACGTGCGCGTTCGTCAGGACCGTCCCGGCCTCATCCACGATGAAGCCGGAGCCAATCGACGAATTGCGGCCGCTGCCCGTAGCATACGAAGAACTGAGAAAGACAGTGGCCGGTACCACGTCCCGATATACTTGCACCACTTGTTCCTCGTCTCGGCGGTCGCCGACCGCCCCGGCCAAGAGCACTCCTGGTGCCCACATGATGCTGACAGCCGTGAGCAGCGCCAGCCATCTCTCACCTGCGTTGAACCGGCTCATGATCATCGCGTCTCCTCCCTTATCATGTAGCAATGGCCAGACAGGCCGTCATAAGGATCAGCCTCAACCCACGCGCTTCAGCTTTGTTGCATCTCGGTTTTGATCTGCCGTTCCGCTTCGAGCCAGTCGTCCTCGGCATGCCCGTGCTCGCTGCCGCGGTCGCGAAACAGCTCATATGCGCGAATGGCGATTCTTTTGCGAAGCGACTCCTCAACGCCCGATGGAGCCGTTCCGTTCGCCTTCTCCATGGCGCTTGTATTTGGTTGCCTCTGTTTCATAGTTCCCTCCTTGATTGGGTTGGGTGGCGGCAGCCGCCTGCTCGGGATCGCTGCTGTTTCGGTGAAGCGCGCGAAACATGACCTCGACGAGATCATGCGTGTTAAACGGTTTGTGAACCACGGCATAGGCCTCAAGGCGCAAGGCCTCCTGCCGCAGATTGGCTGCCGAATCCGCTGACAGGAGAATGACCGGGATCGTTTCCAGGGCGGAACCGGTCAAACGCCGCAACAGTTCCAATCCATCCATGGCGGGCATCCGATAGTCGGTCACGATGAGATCCACCTCAGCAGCCCGCAAACATTCGAGTGCGTGCCGGCCGTTTTCAACGGCCCAGCAGGATAAGCCGCGTGCTTCTAGGGCGTCCTGGAGGCACGCACGGACATCGGCGTCATCATCGACGATCAGAACTTTCGGCATCGTGTGCCTCTTTTGCGGTGCAACCTGCCCTACTAAAAACTGTATAGGCACATGGCTTCTTCTTACAAATCGATAATACGGCGTCCGTCATTCGAAAAAACCGATGTAATTTGGTGGCACGAGGACAGTGGGGAGAGGCGATCCAGGCCTGCCTTCACGGCGGACCAGGTGATATCCAACATATCGCTCGGCAGGACAGAATTGGTTTGTGACTTTAATTAGGTGCCCGCAGCAAGCCGATACTTCCTGTGACTACCTCCACGACTGGATTTCGAAAGTGGTCTGATCCATCGCAGTCGGATAAATTAGTCCGGCCTTTCTGAATGCGAAGTTGGCATTACTCCGACATGCATGAAAGCGATTAGATCATCGGTGCTCATTAAGTCGAAACCGTTTTAGAAGAAACAGCGCCTGTATCCGACGAGATACTTCGCTGTCACCAGATGATAGATTTCGAGCCGTACTGCTGTCGCACACAACGGGCTCGGGAAGTCGGCTGACTTGTAAGGAAGAACCAGGGCCAAGCGAGTGCGCTGCTGCGCACCTCGCCAGCAAGAGGATCACCAGGCCTCCGACTCCCCTTTTTGGGTTATAGTGAGCCCATGCCTTCCCGCTCGCATCCGCAGGCTGTGATCCGTCGCAGGAAGCGCGGTCGCAGGAGCACGATTGTAGCCGTTCGTCGGCGCGGGCGCGTCTGGCGACACAGATATCGAGCCCTGCTCACCGCCCTGCGGCGCTTGCCCTTCACGGCCAGGCTTGTGGTGAGCCTGGCTATCCTACTCTTGCTTGGCGCGGGCGTGAACTGGGTCTACCACACGATCCACAAGCCGACGGAAATGTTCTTTGCGCTCGACGACGCGCTCGATAAACATCCGTATGAAACATGGAAAGAGTACGGTCCGCTCTTCCGCACACATTCCACTGCCATCATGACGCCGGATCTACTGGCCGCGCTGGCGCAGGTCGAAAGCGCAGGCAATCCGGTCGCGCGCACCTACTGGCGCTGGCGACTGACCTGGAATCCGCTGGAACTGTATCGTCCGGCGTCGAGCGCCGTCGGCATGTTCCAGATCACCGATGCGACGTTTCAGGAAGGAAAGCGGTACTGTATTCATGACCACCGTGTCGTCCAGGAGGGCTCCTGGAACGATCCTCACTCCTGCTGGTTCAATTCCTTCTATAGCCGCGTCCTGCCGAGCCATGCCATCGAGTTGACCTCCGCCCTGCTCGACCGCGCCGTGGCGAACGCCATCGGTTCGCATCGAAGGCCTCGCCCCACGTTCCAGCAGAAGCAGGATCTGGCCGCACTGATTCATCTCTGCGGACCCGGCGCCGGCCACGCATATGTCGCCCGCGGCTTTCGACTGGCCCCGCAACAACGGTGCGGCGATCACAGTGCGAAGCTCTATCTCGATCGAGTGAATGAGTTGAAGCGGAAATTTGTGCGGCTGGCCGCAGGCGAGAGCCTGCTCCGGTTTGTGCGCCCTCAGTAACGAGTCTCGACCGAGATTGCCCCGATCGCACGAGCGATGAGTCGTATCATGGTCATGCGTGGTAAAGTGGCCTATGTCCGTCGCACCCTTCTTTCCACAGCCGGCCACCGGCGATGCGTTCATCGGACGCCAAGGGCTTGTCCGAAACCTGCGCGGACGCCTAGCGGACGGCGAATCCGTGGCGGTGATCGGCTGACCGAAGCTCGGCAAGACGTCGCTGGTACGAAGCTCGCTGGATGGGCTATCCCACCACCGGGTGATCGAAGTGGATTTCCGCCAAGCATCACTGCCAAATGGAGATGAGATATCCGGCGCAATGCTCGTTCTGGACAACCTCGACCATCTGCCAGGCGAAACGATCGACCTGCTGCTCCAGCAAGTTTCGACTGCCCGCCCGCGGAACATGATTCTCACCGGCGGTCACCGGTTGAGAGCACTGTTGGCCAACCCTTCAACGTTACCCGGGTTGACCATTCGCCTCTATCCACTCTCTGTCCTGCTCGATGGAGAACTCCGCCGGTTGGTCGGCCATGATATGGCGGCACCCATCGCGAAGTGGACGGGCAACCATCCGTACTTGAGCAAACTCTTCCTGCATTACGGAGAAACGGCTCTTGCTGAAGGCCGACAGCAATGGCAGCCGTTCCTTCGACAGCTGATAGAGGAGGTAGGCAAGGGAGCAGAACGACGATTATTGAACTATCTGATCGAGTACGGGAAACCTGTGAACCCTACGAAGGCAGGAGCTGAGACCGGCACCGAAGATATCAAGGCGGTCGCAGACCGCCTTGTCTACCTGGGAGCCATCAGCCGCTGGATCAGAAATGACGAGGCCACGCTTTTTGCCGGTTGTCGGCTGCTCAATGACTTCGTGACCGGCGGCCAGTCTGACCACGCAGATTAAGCGCATGCTGTGCCGAACCGCGAATGTTTACAGAACGACCGATGGGATGATGGCTAGCCATTACCATCCGCCCCCCTTCAGTTCTTCATTGGAAAAGCCGACATGGTGATGAAACATTCTCCCTATGCCGACCACTCCTCCAGTCACTTTCCATGCTCCACGCCCGGTTCAGGCTCCTGCCCCCAGTCCTTCATCGCCCAACCATCGTTATTCTCTCGGACAACGGTGCCGGTCGCTCTATCATGCACTGTGGTTCGGCCTCTCGGAACGGATACGCTGGTCGAGAAAGCCTTACCATGAAGTGCCGGTCGGCCGTCTCACAGATCTGGAGACCGGGCAGTCGGCTTGTATCGAATCCCTGCAGGCCCACTATGGTGTCTGCTTCGAATCCCGCTACGGACGACACACGTCCCTGGCGAACTACGCCTACCTCGATCTGCTGGACCAGGCCTGGGCGGCAGCGGACCGGCCCGTTCCCACGGGCGGTCTTGTCACGGATGTGGGCTGTGCCAACTTCTGGTATGCGCAGACGCTGCACCGGTTTTTCCGACCGGCGAAACTGACTGGCGTGGATGTCGAGGGTTACCGCCTCTATCCAACCGGCTACAGCCGCTACGACGCTGCCGCCGGATACGTCGCGGATCTTCCGCAGACCTCGTTTGTGACCGTCGACTACTGCGAGATGGACGAACAGGTAGATGTCATCACGGCTTGGTTTCCGTTTGTCACGCCTACGCCCGTTCTAGCCTGGCGGCTCCCGTTAACGGTGTTTTCTCCGGAACGGCTCTTTGCCAGCATCGCGCGCAATCTTGCGGCGGGGGGGACCCTGTTCATGGTGAATCAAGGCACAGATGAAGCGGATGTCGCTGCCGGATACTGCCGACAGGCGGGGCTTCGTTCACAAGGCTGTTGGGTTCATCCGCGGCCATTGCGCCCCCGGCCCCATCCTCCGGTCGCCTCCTGGTGGACAACCTAGCAGAAGCTGCATCGCCTCATTTTCGACGTGACACCTGTCGATTGGGTTCGGATCTCCGATCCACTTTCACGATGTTCACGATCTGGTCGTCGAGATCGACTTCGATGCTGACGAGATCCCCTTTACTCAGCCACTCACGCCGCATCGCCACCGAATCGGCCACCCGGAACATCCGCACCTGACCGTCCTCGGTCTTGAAGGTCAGTAGGTGATTGCGAAGATCCACGTGCTCGACCCAGCTCACTGGAAACTCTGCGGCGGTCTGAAATCCGAGAACCGGGGCGACCATTCCCATCCAGATCAGCGTGATAGACATTACACTACGCATGTTCATCGTGACCTCCTCTCGATTGCAGGTATGCGGTCGAACATGAACGGCGTGTCGCGCACATCGAGACTCTACGCCCCATCGCACCGGCAGTCTGTCGCTCCTGCTGCCATTTTGTAGCGGAGATAAGACCTCAGCCTGCGGTCGTCCGCTCTACGAAGAACTCTTGTAGCGCGCAAAGGCGACGGGTTCGTTAAGAACAGGCCCGTAGGCTCGAGAAAGAGACCACATGGAGATGCGGGGAAGGGAATCCGGGGGACACTAACGCGCAAATATCAGCATACTATTGGCGGGGAGCACCACCGCGGCCGAATAGGCAAAGCCATGCAGGGGTTGCAGACCGGCGGTCACGCGCCCGCTGTTGCCGGCCACGCCGGCATTGATCCAGTTTTCATAGGCATCGCTGTTGAACAGTTCGCGCCAGTCACCCTCGTCTGGGAATCCGAGTCGATACCCGACGCGGGTGAAGTCGGCCAGGTGCACCACCACTAACAGGTCATGCCCTTCGCCTTCCACCCAGCGATGAAACGTCAGGACCCGATTCTGATCGTGCACATGCGCCACGCGAAACCCTTGTCCACGCAGCGCCGGCAATCGGCGGCGTACATGCAACAGTTCCCGCGTGAACCGCAGATGGTCGATCATCTGCCGGTCGCCCTGATCGAGACCGGCCCAATGGAGAAGCAACTCGCGGTGTGTCACGAAGTCGTCCGCCCACTGCTTGTCCTCCAGAAATTCCTGCCCCATGAACAGCATGGGAATCCCGGGAGCCGTGAGGCTCAGGCCGGTCGCGACCCGCGCACGGCTGCGCGCAAACCAGGATCGGGGGTGGTCCGGATCGCCAAGCCGGGCGATGCGCTGTTCCCGTCCCCGGTAGACGATGTCGTGGTTCTCCGGCCCCTGCACAAACCGCCAGGACTCGTTGAACCCCTCGGGCCACAAACTTCTCGCTAACGCCGTCATATTCAGCGGTCGCTCGTCGGGTGCGCTCGCGTTGCCGATGACATCGCGGATCGCCATCCGCAGGCCGTCGGTCAACGTGGTGTCGAACCCGGCCCCGACCGGCCGCGGCGCGACGATGAACGGATTCACATCCCAATATTCCGCATGGTGCAACCTCTCCGGCCGCTGTGCATGCACCGTCGACGTCAGGTCCTGGCAAAAACGCCAGCCCTCGGGCGCGCCGTCGTGATCGATCACGCTCACCTGGTCGTACCGGAATCCATCGACACGGTATTCAGTGAGAAAGAATTTGGCGTTCTGAATCAGGAAGTCGCGAACCTCCGGCTTGGCAAAGTCGAACACAAGACCGCCGGCATGGCCTACATCGGTGAAGTACAGTGAGTGACGCTGACCGCCGGCCGGATCCTGCCGGTCGAAGAAATACAGGCTCTGATCCCCGAAGTCTCCGCCCGCATGGTTGTAGACCACATCGAGCAGCACCGCCAAACCATAGATATGGGCGAGATCGATCAGCGCCTTGAGCTGATTCATTTCCCCCCGCAGCTCCTTCACCTGATATCGGCGCAACCCCTTCGCGTCCAGCAGCCGGTTGACCGTCGCCACATAGGGAGCCAGATCGGCATCCGCCACGGCGAAATCCATTTCGGGAGAAAAATAGTCGGTGCCGTTGTAGCCCAGGCTGAAGCTGGTCTGAAACTCCTGAATGGGCATCAATTGCAGCGCGTTCACGCCAAGCTCAGCGAGATAGGGCAGCTTACGAGCCACATCGAGAAAGGTGCCGCCTTTTTGCGGGAGATTCGGGGTGAAGAACGTCCCCACATGGAGCTGATAGATGACGTATTCGTGAAAACGCGGCGTGACATAGCCGCACTCGTGCCAGGGAAAGTCCGGGTGACGAATGATGCATTGGCTGGGGAAGGGCGATTCCAACTCGCGGGCATAGGGATCCCGCTTGAGCCCCTCACTCCCCTCGCCGACCACGTAGAACATGTAGCGCTGGCGATCCTTCACCCCAGGGATGAACCCGCGCCAATGCCCCTGCGCGTCCCGTGTCAGCAAACTCGCTTCGTTCCGTGCCTGATGGTTGAAATCGCCGACCACGTGGACGGACTTGGCATGCGGAGCCCAGCAACGGAACGTCGCGCCGCCGGCAATCAGATTGGCCCCCATCGGGGTATCGGAATGAATGTGGTTCAGTGACGCGGGCATGGATGTGCCCCATAAGGCAATTATCTGACTCAGACAGGCGCATCCTAAAACAGAATGCCAAACGGAACAAGAGACCCATTGATTTGCCTGCAAGAATTACTGATGCGAGCAATACTAAGAATGGATACGCCGCTAATCGGGAAGCGTTTGCGAACGGCCAAAAAGTTTCGTATCTTTCGCATAAATGAGCAATTCAAAGCAGGCCGTCAGGACAGCAGGTAGACGAATCTCTCATTATCTCTTTGTGCTGTTTCCTATAGGCGTTGCATTGACAAGTTGCGGCACCATGATGGCCCTCCATGCGGACGCGCCCAAAGAGTTCGCACGTACGCCTGATTTACCTTGTAGCTGGCCTCGCCTGTACAGTGGAATTTCGCTCGATATTTACGCTGTGAAACAGAATAGTCAGATTGGCGCCATTCTGTTTTGGGACATCCCGCTGAGTTTGGCAATGGATACGATTGTTCTTCCTATAACTGCATTCCTGCAAATTCGTGATGGGAGCTTCAAAGGAGCGAAATGGCGATGTCCCGAATCTGGCTCGATTTCCGAACCAACAGAGGGACCTGCTGCGCCAACCGAGGATAATACAAAGCCACAGGACGGAGCGATGCAGCACCACTGACACTTCACCCCATACCATTTCGCGCATTAATCAAATCGAGGATCTGTTCCGCTGCGGCATCCGGCGACACGACCATCGTGTCGATAGCCAGGGCCGGCGAGACCGGTGCCTCGTAGGGGGTCTGTAACCCGGGCACGGTGGACGACTCGCCCTGCAAGCCGCGCCGGTAGGTCCCCTTTTTATCACGCTGCATGCAGACCTTCAGCGGACACTCGATGGAGACTTCCAACAGGCTGGGAATCAAGCTGCGCGCACACTCTCGATACTCCCGCCGGCTCGCCGTCGCGTCGAAGATCACACTCACCCCATGCGCAACCAGTCGCGATCCCATGAACGCCA